>Ga0190344_1000183_pt1 | contig 38749 bp, 31 predicted proteins | sample 48721323_MG_FD_161662 | JGI IMG/M metagenome (GOLD analysis project Ga0190344, IMG submission 161662) | Hydrothermal vent microbial mat bacterial communities from Southern Trench, Guaymas Basin, Mexico - 4872-13-2-3_MG | ecosystem: Environmental > Aquatic > Marine > Hydrothermal vents >... | reverse complement strand
TCAAGGCCGGGCAAGACAGCAACGGCAATGCCGTGGCGGCCGACAAGAAAGGCGATTTCGCACTGACGGCTAACACCGAAGCCTCCGCTAACGTGACTGGCTTGGCGGCCTCAACGGCCTACGACATGTTCGTGATAGCCGAAGACGCGAGTGGCAATCTGACGGCTGTGGAGAAAGTCGAAGTAACGACAAACGCAGCACCCGATGTGACAGCGCCAACCGTTGAGGCAGGTTATCCCAAGACAGCCAACGTGACGCACAATGCTTTGGATTTGTTGGTGAAAGCCAATGAAGACGGCAAAGCCTACTATATAGTGTTAACAGACGGTGCTACCGCGCCTAGCGCGGCCCAAGTCAAGGCCGGGCAAGACAGCACTGGCAATGCCGTCAACTTATCAGGCAACGTCGCACTGACGACCAACACCGAAGCCACCATCAACGTCACCGGTTTAAGTGCCGAGAAGGCCTACAACATTTTCGTGGTAGCCGAAGACGCGAGTGGCAATCTGACGGCCGTGGTAAAAGTCGATGTAACAACGCCGGCCTCCCCAGATACCACGCCAGCACCACCCCCCGGCTCAACCGGTGTCTTTATATGTCCGACAACGGGCATATTAAATAATGCCTGCAATGCCACTGGACAAACCCTCACAGAGAAGATAGAAATACCTAAAGGAGGCAGCCTCTCCAATGCGATATTAGACAATCAACTCACCAATAACGGCTTGGTATCCAACCTGACTATCACATCGCAAGGTGTTTTCAGTGGTGGTATTGTCAGCGGCACTGTCAAGAATAAAGGCACCATGAAAAACTTTGATTTTCGTGGTATCTCCATCACTGGCGGAATCTTGGCCGACACTATCATCAACAACAGTCAAGTAGGTGGCTACTTCCAAGACGTACAATTAGCACCTAACACTCGTATTAAAGGTGGCAAACTCGCCGGCCTTATCCGCGGTGATACTGATGCTCCTGCCTGGTTGGAAGACTTAGAAATAAAGGCCAAAAGCCAATTATCCGGCGTGATTATTGGTGAAGGTGTACGACTGCCATCCAGAAAAAATGTCAGCTTAGGAGCCGGGGTACGCTTCGTCAAACGACAAGACATCCCCACTGGGTTAGACTTAACCCCGTTACTGCCCAGCCTCGCTCCCTTCGAGGACATTGAACAGCCGGCCTATATTGACTTAGAAGCCGATGTGATTGTCGATGGTGACGGTATATTAGCGGCTATCAACGCCATTCCTGACATTGTTGAAGCCAACCTAACCGTCCACCAAAACAACGACTTTGGCTACCTGCATGCCGAGCTTGAAGGCAGACGCTATGCCGTCAATTGCTCAACGGTACAACACACTCAAGGCTATGCAGCCTTGCAACTTGGAATCGCACAAACCGTGCGTTTTCAGACAATGACGCAAATGAACGTGTTGACACAACCGGCCATACAAGCCCCAGAGGCTCTGCAAGCGGCTTTAGCCGAACTCGGTCTGCCTATTACCCGCGTAAAAAGTACGGGTAATCTCCAGATTAGAACCACAGAGACGGCCGAGATATGGTACAGTGCCAGACCGGATTTGGCTTCAGACGAAATAGAAGACGATGCCGAAACAGGACTGTTTCTTGAGTCACTGACAGAAGCCTTCTTTGTATTTGCCGATGAACAAGGGCGAAAACGCGAACAACTGTTTTACCCGGCACCGGCGGATATGTTGGCCCTGCGCCAAAAGGCGACAAGTGTGGACTTGACAACAGAAGGACTCTTGCGCTTTAGCCATACCGGTAAGCGTTACCAAGGCGTGTTAGATTACCTTGTCACGCAAGGCAACGCGACGAATAACGGCCTCACGGTGCGAGAAACGGCCGACACCAATGGCGATGGCTTAGAAGACTTCTTGATCACCTATCCAGACGGGGCACAACAAATACTTTGGCGTTTGCCCACCCAATAAAACTAGAGACCTCCAAGGCTTTCAAAACCTTGGAGGTTTTCACGTTTGTAGTAGGCGCTTTAGCGCCTAAGAGTTTGTAGTAGGCGATTCATCGCCTCCTAGTGGCTTTCCTTCAGCTACAAACGAGCTCGATAGACTGATGGCCGTCAATTGTGGGCCATATCGCATAATGGCTCAAGGTATTTCTAGTGGCTAAAGCCACGACTACAAACGACTACAAACGGCCAGCGTTTGAGGGCCATGTTGTCAAATTGATTCATTTGATTTGATTGAAGGCCCTTAATTGAAACAACAGTAGGACAGACACACCCAAAATATTTTGGGATTAAAAACCTCCAATGGAGGTTGTTATTACCTTTTCCACAGGTTTCACCTGTGGCTATTCATATTCAACCCCTTCAGGGTTGAAGCCTTTTTAATAATAATTAATTGTTAATCATTAATTATTAATTATTAATTCCCCCTTCAGGGTTGAAGCCTTTTTAATAATAATTAATTGTTAATCATTAATTATTAATTATTAATTCCCCCTTCAGGGTTGAAGCCTTATTGCTTACCCCTGAAAATCAAGTCCATTTGACGACAAGAACTCTTTTGGAGAGTACCATCAGTGAAGCGGACTCCCAACCCCAATAGACGCACAGGTATAGCCCGTCGAGAAAAACCGAGGTGTAATAGCGAATTAAATTCCTCCAAGCAAAGGTTTTTGGCTGTTTTTTGTACTGTCGTCATGGTGAAATCAGCAAATTTTAATTTAAAAAAAATCGTCTTAATTTGTTTATATTCGTTGCCTTCTGTCTTTTCTAATCGGGAGATAACTTCAGAAAATAGACTCACTAACTCGCGCTGACAATCCTGTAGCGTCGTTAAATCCAGCACAAATGTTCTTTCTGCACTAAGAGATTTACGCTTTTGATGGGGATTTACCGCCCGTTCATCAATTCCCCGTGATAGCTGAAATAAACTATGCCCAAACTTACCGAAATGTCGAACAAGTTCAGAAAGTGGCTGTTGTCGTAAATCTGCACAAGTCTGTATTCCCATTTGCAGAAGCTTTTGTGCAGTCACCTTGCCGACTCCAAAAATCTTATTGATGGGTAATTGCTTTACAAATTCCTCTACTTGTGCCGGCGCGATGACAAACTGCCCATTCGGTTTATGCCAGTCGCTGGCAACCTTAGCAAGAAACTTGTTTGGTGCGATGCCAGCAGAAGCAGTCAGGTGCTGTTTGTTATAGATGAGACGACGAATTTCTTCAGCAATAAGAGTTGCACTACCGCGATGATGGGCAACATTAGTGACATCCAGATAAGCTTCATCCAAAGATAGAGGTTCTATAATATCCGTAAACTCTGTAAAAATTTCTTGAATGGCTGCTGAGACGGCCTGATATTTTGGAATATTGACTGGAAGTATAACTAAATTTGGGCATAATCGCAGTGCATACCCTGAAGGCATGGCAGATCGAATGCCATATTTGCGTGCTTCATAATTACAGGTACATAGCACTCCACGCTGATTTGGATTGCCACCGACTGCAACAGGCAGCCCAGATAAACTCGGATTATCTCGTATTTCAATAGCAGCATAGAAACAATCCATATCAACATGGATTATTTTTCGTGTTAAGGAAGACAATTTGATGATATCCAGTATTTGACTAATGAAAACTTAAAACGCCCAAGGATTGTATATAAAAAAGGATGGATTTATTTGCGTTCATTTATCTTTTGAACAAATTCGATAAAATTGAAGCCTAAAGCATGAAATAAAATATCCATTATTTAAAATTAAAAATGATTAAATCAAAAGTCGATAATTTTGCTATGAATTTTCCTGAGTACCGGAGAATTTTTCTACTGTCATTTGGTAAGAAATCTGAGCTTCAATGAATTCAATAAAATTTCCACAATCAATGAATTAAATAAATTGTCCGCGGCAAAGTTTGACTATAAAAAATGGTTTTATGGCCCACAAACCAGTGCTAATAACCATACAAAAATCAGGGTAAAAATGAGTCCACTCGATGATAAAGTTTTATCAAACGCCCAAACGCCCAAGGATTTTTATAAAAACGGATTTTTTCGCTAATTTATCCCAATGAACAAATTCGATAAAATTTAAGCTTTCCAACATGAAATCAACTCTTTCATTAATTGATTAGCGATTCAATCAGCATAAAATAGATTGAACAACAAGTTGACTGACGTTATTTTATGCTCGTTTCGATAATCCCTTATTATATACAATCCTTGTGCATTGTCAGACTAAAAACTTAGCGAATAAAATCCCTTATTATATACAATCCTTGTGCATTGTCAGACTAAAAGCTTAGCGAATAAAATCCCTTATTATATACAATCCTTGTGCATTGTCAGACTAAAAGCTTAGCGAATAAAATCCCTTATTATATACAATCCTTGTTGGGGGTGCCCCAAAAAGGATATTCCGTCCAAAGCGAAAGCTTTGGACGCTTATAATTATTGAGTTCATTAGGAAATTCTTATAAAATTATCCGCCCTTCACTAATCAGGAGTCTCAAAGCTTTAGCTTTGAGCATCGGGGCGTTTTTTCTTGCCAACGCCGGTATCAAAACGACTATTGCGTTTATTTGTTGCCACGTCCCTTAAGCCTCACAATTTTGTCGCTGCTACATCTAAGTCAAACGTGCGAAAAAATTGGGCTAATTAGGGATGCCGCAGAAAATAATAGACGCACGTCCCTATAAAGGAGTCTCAAAGCTTTAGCTTTGAGCATACCGGCTCCTTGATAACTATTTAGGCGGAGCATTTCTAAAAAGCCCGCAGATATACGTTCCGTATCAATTGGAGACGAAAATATGGTTTATACCAAAAAACATCCGGCCTTACTCATCATAGGCATTTTCATGGTGGCGTTGGGCGCACTGGTCGATTTTGGCCTAATGGATGGGGTTATCAGCTATCTAGCTATTAAAAAACATCTTGCCGAGATAACGACACTACCCTATATATTTGGTAGCGTTGCCATTGTTGTAGGGTTATGGCATCTTTTTGGCGAACACAAAGAAGGCCATCTGGACTATTATTTGTCCACTGTCGCGGGGGTTGTTTTTATATTGTTGATTGCGATGGTAGTTCGCTGGTTTGCGGCCCCTTTTATCGCGGTATTAAGCAAGTCTATGGGGCCGGTGATGGGCGCTAAATACCTGCATGAAGTGTTTGGCCTTAATTACATTGTGCTAGGCATTCTGACCGGCATTATTATTGTCAACTTTTTCAAGGTGCCCAGTTGGGCCGAAAATGGTGTGCGCTTATCCCGTTTAGGACTCAAGACGGGCGTGGTTTTACTGGGCACATTGTACAGTCTCGCCGAATTACAACAGTTAGGCGCTTTGTCTATCGTGATGGTAGGGTTTTTTGTTTTGGGTTCAGTGGGCTTGGTGTTATGGATGGGCGCACGGCGCAATATCCCTAATTCGATGGGCGGCGTACTCTCGGCCGGTATGGGTGTCTGTGGTGTTTCGGCCACCGTCGCGGCGGCACCGGTGGTGCAAGCCAAATCGGTGGAAATCGCTTACACCATCGGCACGATTCTACTTTGGGGCGTAGGTTCTATGTTTTTGTTCCCAATCATTGGTAACATACTTAATCTGGGACACGTCCAATTTGGCGCTTGGGCGGGAACGGGTATCCTCAATTCGGCGCAAGTGGCCGGGGCCGCGCTCGCCTATCAGCCAGACGGCATTGAAACCCTGAAAGTGGCCGAAATCTTTAATATTACTCGTGTGCTAATCTTGCCTATTATTGTGGTATGGCTGGCAGTGTGGTATGTCAAGCGCGAGGAAAGTGCGCCTGGTGTCAATATTGCTCAGGTGGCCTTTCAGAAATTTCCCGTTTTTGTGGTGGGCTTCCTTTTGATGTTTGCCCTGTCTTCTACGGGTATTTTTTCGCCGCCCAATCACTACAAGGGCAAATATTTTGATAATGACATTCCCGCAGAAAAACTTTTGACAGAGCAAGCCCTCACCACGCTGAAGAATGAACAACAGAAAGTGCAACGGGCAGCCCGTCAGGCCGCCTTGGCGCGTTTGATTGAGAATAAAAAGCTGATGTCCATTGAAGATGACAACACCTTGCGTGGCTTAATCAATGCGAAGGTTCTGTCCAAAGAAGCCAATGCCGTTTTAAAAAAGGCGCATAAAGCTGTCCGCCATACGGCCGAGAAAATCAAGAAGTTCCGCCAGTTTATCGTTTGGTTATTTGCATTTGGTTTAACCGGGTTAGGCATGCAAATTACATTCGCTTCGATAAAACAAGCCGGTGGACAACCACTGGTTATCGGTGGCGTAGTGGGGACTATCAAGGCCGTGTTGTCCCTTATTGTTGTAGTACTGTTTGTACATGAAACAATTTAAGGCAGGAGTCCAGTTTGGCAGTCGTCCAAACTAACGTTTGGCAGGAGTCCAAACTTTATACTCGATGATCAAGTTTTTGATGGTTAGTGCTTGGGGATAAATCCCCAAGTGCTTGGGGATAAATCCCCAAGCTAAAAGCTCAAGTCTGCTAAAGCAGACTAACTCTGGCGTTCGTTCCAAACTTGATCATCAAGTTATAGATTTTCAGATAATTAATTTAGTCTCCTTTAGGAGACTTGAGCTTTCAGTTGGCTTTTTAGTTTGGCAGCGAGATCATCCGTTGTACTCTCACTATAATTTGAGGCATATTTCACCATGTCTGAAGAAGCAAAAAACACCGAAGAAAAACCCGAAGAAAAACAAAAATCCCATCGTGGCTCTGCCCTGACTATTTTCAAAAGCGATAGACATGAGGATTGGATGGCGCTCGTGCTGTCTCTGTTAATCGCGTTGGGAGTCTATTTTTTTGTGGACTAAAATGGTAACAAGGAGTGCAAGCTAGCCTTGCACTCTGAAGCTGACAATTGATATGTTTTACACACACCTCCTGTTAGCCAGCCACGGTACGCCGGGTGCTTGCGCGGCCGAGGTGGCGGCCTTCAATCTGTGCAACCCTGATGCCACCTTACATCATCTGATTGTTGTGCCCGATTTCTGGAAAGGTATGTTAGGAGACGATTGGCTGAATAACGCCATTACCCAAATTCAGTATGGGAAATATGTGGAATGCGAATTAGAAAAAGAAATTCAGGCCAATGTAAACCGCGTCAGTGCGGAAGCTAAGGCGCGAAAGCTTGCCTATAGTTATGAATTTCTGCTAGGCAAACCGGCTGAATGTTTGCTCAAAGTTGCTAACCATTCCCGCTTTGATTTGGTAGTAATAGGTTCACCTCGCCCCAAGAATAAAGAAGGCCTAAAATCGCGTATGCACTGTGAGACGTTGCTACGCGGTTTATCTATTCCACTGCTTATCATTCCTTATCCTGACGAAGTCTAATTAACAATTAACAATTAACAATTAACAATTCACAATTACACTTAACAATTCACACTTAACAATTCACAATTAACAATTAACAATTAACAATTATATAATGCTTCCACTTCCAAGCGAAGACGCTGCTTGGGTGCGCGTTGCCACGCCCTTGTCGGCCGAGATGTTGCGCGAGTTTTGCCATGATTTGGAGCGTCTCTATCGCATTAATCCGATGTTGGAATTTGCCGATTGGCAGCAACTCGGCCCTAACCACTACTATTTACGGGCCAATAATCTCAGCAATGGCCAAGAAATAGCCACCGAACTCCACCTAAAGGAAACCGACGATGGTTTTAAGATAACCTATAGTGAAGGACTCAAGTCTGCGACGATTATTAGAATTGAAAAGGACACCGAAGGCACAGCCCTTATTCTTATTGACGACTATAGTGGATTGCCAGAGGCGGAACGTACCAACCGCTTGGCCGAAGTTGACCGTAGTTTAGAACATTGGGGCCGTGATTTGTACCGCTACCTGCACAACTGGCAACGCTGGTTTTGGTTTCCGCCCTATCGTTGGTATATGCGCCGCGTCTGGCAGCCAATGAAACCTTCGGCACGGCGGATTGCTTATATGCTAATTGTTATGACATTGTTTGAGTTAGTCGCGTTTTTAGTCATAGTGGGCTTATGGGTGTTTTAGTGCAAATTAAGAATGAAAAATGAAAAATGAAGAATGAACAAAGATAACATTTCGTTTCGATTTCTGTTTCGAAAAGCCCCAACGGGGCGATATTAATATAGCCAGTGTAACTACCTGGAAATCCAAGTTATGCCCACGTTGAGTATAATATTAAACTTTAATAACACGCCCCGATCGATCTCATAGAAAAGCCCCAACGGGGCGACATTAATATAGCCAGTGTATCTACCTGGAGGGAAGGAGGGAAGCTAACAAAACCCTTATTTTCGGACAACTCTAAAATACAATCCTTGTAGTTATTGAAAAGCACCCGAAAATGGGAATGCGCCCTCAATAACGGATAACTGATAATGGAAACCATCACATTCAAAAAATCGCTTAAAAAGGGCGAAGATTCTTCCAGACAATTTAAAGAGAATCTAAGCAGTATTGATAAACTAGCGGTTGAAATCTCGGCTTTTGCTAACACAAATGGCGGCGACATTTATCTTGGTGTTGATGATAATGGCGTTATTAAAGGTTTATCCCGTGACGACATTAAACGTTTAAATCAATGGATTTCAAGTGCCACATCACAGAAAATTGAGCCACCGATATTTGTGCAAACAGAAATTGTTTTAAGTGATGAAAAGACGATTATGATCATCACCGTTCCAAAAGGCAACAATAAACCTTATAGCGTCAATAAAACAACAGAATTTTGGGTCAAAAATGGAGCCGACAAACGGCGAGCCAGCCGTGACGAATTGTTTCGGTTAATGCAATCTTCTAGTCGTTTACATGCAGACGAGATGGAGGCTGGTGTTGAAATAGGTTCTTTCGATTTTTTCTATTTTGCTGAGTTTTATCAAATGGTTTACGGAGAAACATTGGATGATATCACTCTTAGCAAAGAGCAACTGCTAAACAATTTAAAGCTGGCTAAAGACAAGCATTTGACATTAGCAGGCTTACTGTTATTTGGTAAACAGGTTGAATTAATTAAGCCCCAATTTGGTATCAAAGCGACTGGCTATATCAATGACGATGAATTTTGGGATAAAGAAGACATTGGCGGCAAACTCCTTGAACAACAGAAAAAAGGCGTCGATTTCATTTTACGCAACCTAAGACGTCGTCAAACCGACAATGATTTTAATTCGCCTGGCGAACTGGAAATTCCAGTGCTGGCGGTGAAAGAAGCGGTTGCTAACGCCCTGGTACATCGGGATTATTTTCTCAATTCTTCCATATTCATCAATATTTTCACTGATAGAGTTGAAATTGTCAGTGCTGGGCTATTACCAAACACGCTCACTGTTGAAAGCATCAAATTGGGTATTCACATTGAACGCAACCCGATTATCCTGTCATTTATGGCAAAATTTCCAGAAACAGGTTATACCGGGCGAGGCAGCGGTATTCCTAGAATGTTGCGATTATGTCAAGAAAAAGCTGTGCCATTGAAACTGATTAATGATACAGATCGTAACCAGTTTAAAGTCGTCTTTTATCGCCGGAAAGCAGGAGTCTAGGAAGGCAGGAGTCCAAGAAGGCAGGAGTCCAAACTTTAGTTTGGCAGTCGTCCAAACTTGAGTTTGGCAGGACTCTAGCAAGCGTAGGTAGAGCGAGAGCGAAACCCACCGCCCTAAACTACAAGGATTCGTTATAACAACGGATTAAAAACCTCTGCACGACGTCCAAGATAAATCTTGGACTCCTGCTAAACTACAAGGATTCGTTATAACAACGGATTAAAAACCGTAAGAACTTGCTAGGATTGCGCCGGAAGGCCGGAGTCCAAGAAGGCCGGAGTCCAAACTTTAGTTTGGCAGTCGTCCAAACTTTAGTTTGTTTGATTGGAGTCCAAACTTTAGCTTGGCAGGACTCTAGTTTGGCAGTCGACTATTTTTTCGTTGCTCTTTATCCATTATTACCCATTCCCCATTACCAATTACCCATTTTTCATTTGCTGTCCAAACCTGAAGGTTTGGACTCCATCTGGGGGCCAGGGTGCAACAGAACTGTCGCTAGAATTCTTGGGTCGATTTTTTATTATGTCCAAACCTGAAGGTTTGGACTCCATTTGGGGGCCAGGGTGCAACAGAACGGTTGCTAGAATTCTTGGGCCGAGTTGTTATTATATCCAAACCTGAAGGGTCGGTATCGGCACCATAACTCCGCAGTACAAACTGGACGTGAACGGCACCATTCGAGGCAACAACGTCAGCCCATCCGATCTGCGCCTCAAGCAAAACATCCAGCCGCTTGAAAACCCCCTCGCCAAGGTTGAGCAACTGCGCGGTGTCAGCTTCGAGTGGAAAGAGCAAAATGCCGGCAGACAAATCGGCATGATTGCACAAGAAGTGGAAAAGGCACTGCCTGAATTAGTCTCCACTGACGGCGAAGGTTATAAATCCATAGCCTACGACAAGATGACTGCCGTACTGGTTGGCGCCGTCAAAGCGCTGAAGGCCGAAAACGAAGCCCTGAAGGCCGAAAACGAAGCACGAAAGGCCGAAATGGAAGCCCTAAAAGCCTTCATATGTAAAGATGCCCGCCAGAAAACCTTTTGCCAGTAAACCATTGACAAAACATCTTCCGTTTTCAAAACGGGAGAGTTATACTAATGAAAAATGAAAAATGAAAAATGAAAAATGAAAAATGAGTTATACTTACCATTCGCTTAATAAAAAACTCAAAAGCTTCATTCTAGTTTCTAAGTCAATCATCAAGTTAGATATTAAGCCTCTTTTTGAAGTTGTTTGACTCATCTAACTGGGAGGGTTTTTGGGGGAAAATCCCGGCTGAAAAATGATCACCCTAAATAAGGCATTAAAATTGCATTTTAAACAATCTTTTATTTATCAAGACGATATAAATTAAAGTTGTTATGATTTTATTGAGCGAATGAAGAGTATATATATCGTGATGTAATCTTTTCATTTTGCATTTTGCATTTTGCATTTTGCATTATAAAATGGAGAACGGTCATACAAGTCAATCTTGTACTCCGTTAACAAATCATGTACAAAAAACCTATCATCATTTTGCTCTCAATGGCGGGATTCTTTCTCGGTGGCTGTTCAGAACGATTCAATAGGGCAGCTTATAACACGCTTCAATATAGCCACTGTCCTGAAACGGAAGCAGTACCCAATTGCATGTATGAAAACCGACAACAATGCTGGCAAAACGAACCCGTAGCTGATTGCGAAATCTATCCAGACTATGACACTTACCAAGCCGAGAGAAAACGTGTTCTCGAAGATGAAAGATGAAAGCAAAGCGCTATAGATAGAATTGTGGAACAGATACTGGTTATTAACACATCCGATGTTTAGCAAACATCGGATGTGTTTTCCAATTAGGCTTACTAAATTATTATGGGTGTGTCCCACTTATCCGACAGACTTTGAGTTGTCTTGCCACTTTAAAGGTAAGGTTTCTTTAAAAGGCGCGGTTTTCTTTCTTGATTTGGTAAGCTTTTGTTAATGGCTTACCATAAAATCAACTAAAAATTATAAGTCTTTGTTCATGATGAAAAATTAAAAAGACTAAGGTGTCAAACATAAGCGGGTTTTTTTAGGGCCAGGTTGGCGAATGATTTGATTGATGGCCCTTTGAAAAATGAAAAATGAATTTTTATAAGTCTTTGTTCATTCTTCATTCTTCATATTTAAATTTTTTTATAAGTCTTTGTTCATTCTTCATTCTTCATTCTTCATTCTTCATTTTTCATTTTTCATTAGTATACCAATTACCGCTAAGAACGTTTGCCACGCACTTGATAATTGCTGATAAATTTCACGATTTCTTGATAAGGCAATTTATCCAATTCACCAAACGTCTCTAGTGCCAGTGTCACTAAAGCGTCAATATCTGCCACCCGTTGTGCCTCCGCTTGTTCCGAAACAAGCACCGCTTGCAAGCCAAGTAGTCCACCGCATTGAACTTTCATGGCCTTCGCGTGAGGTTGTGGCCCCTCCAAGCGCGGCTGTTTTAAGGCAAACCGAGCATTTTGGTATAACTGTTCAAGCAGGAGGGCGCACCGCTCTTGCGCTGTTGGTAAAATACAAGCAGCCGCTTCACGTTCAGCAATATTCAAACGCTGGAAATTGGCACAACCACAGCGACTGCTGAGAACGGCCTTTTCAAAAGGGCAAGGGCATTGATTAAGTCTTTCGCGGGCTTGTTGAAATTCCTGTTCATCCATCTTACTCGTACCGAGACGTTTTTTTAAACATACAAACTCAATAGGCGTTTTTAACTATTTTATTTTAAAAGTAAAGCCAATACGTCCAAACCTTCAGGTTTGGACTCCAGGGGTTTGGACTCCAAGGGTTTGGATTCCAACTGGGGTGCGTTTTTAGCTAGAGATTTTCAGATCATTAATTATTTAGTCCCCTTTAGGGGACTTTCGCTTTCAGCCAACTGCTTTAGCTGTTGGCTGCCAAACCAATTAATTTTCTGAAAATCGCTATTTTATTTTAAAAGTAAAGCCAATACGTCCAAACCTTCAGGTTTGGACTCCAGGGGTTTGGACTCCAAGGGTTTGGACTCCAACTGGGCAGCTATTTCCACAACTTGATGGTTTTGTCTTCGCTTCCTGAAGCGAGAAGTTTTCCGCCATCCGGTTTTCCGCCATTCGGTTTGAAGGCTACCGTCAAAATATGTCCCCAGTGTCCTTTTAAGGTGCGGAGTACTTTGCCCGTCTTCACATCCCACAACTTGATGCTTTTGTCTAAGCTGCCTGAAGCAAGGAACTTTCCGTTAGGGCTAAAGGCCACCGTCATCACGGCCGAGCGATGCCCTCTCAAGATACGAAGTACTTTACCCTCCTTCACATCCCACAGCCGGATGGTTCTGTCTAAGCTGCCCGAAGCAAGGATTTTTCCGTCTTTAGTGAAAGCGACAGTATTTAACCAACTTCTATGCCCTCTGAGGGTGCGTATTTCTTTGCCACTCCACACATTCCACAGTTTAATGGTTTTATCCCAACTGGCGGTGGCGATAATATTGCCTTTGGGGCTAAAAACAATAGAAGGTACATTGCGCCTATGTCCTTTCAATGTGCGTATTTTTTCGCCCGTTTCCACCTTCCACAAATGGATTTTTCTATCCCAACTGGCTGAGGCGATAAGGCTGCCATTGGGACTGAAGGCAATAGAGGTGACGGAATTATCATGTCCGCGCAGAGATTTCTGTTTTCGGCCGGTTTTCACATCCCACAGATTGATGGTTTTGTCTTCACCGCCCGACGCGAGCATTTTTCCATTCGGGCTGAAAGCCAGAGAAGTCACCCAAAAATTATGTGCTTTAAAAGAGTGAAGTATTTTGCCGGTACGCACTTCCCACAGCTTGATGGTTTCGTCCTCACTGCCGGAAGCGAGGATTCGCCCGTTGGGGCTAAAGGCAATCGAAGTGACATTGCGCTTATGTCCCCTCAAGGTGCGTGATACTTTACTGGGTAAGTCTTGTGAAGATGCCGATTTGGACGAAACAGAATCTGCTAAGGCGTTATACTCCCCAAGGCACAGACACACCGTTAAAACAATGGAGATCGTTATCTTGAAGTCAAGTTTGACATATCTCATATAATAATTACCTCGTAATAGAAACCCAAGTTGCCACGAAATGGCCCTATAGACGAAAGGAAAATGAAGGTTTTTTTTCTCACCCACACTTTCCCGCTCCCCTCAACGGAAAGAGCGTAAGTGCTTGGAAAAATTAAATTAAATGTCCATGTACTTATCCCCTTTCTGAAACTTCAAAGGTTAGGGTGAGGATATGCAATAATTAGACTACTTTTTTCTATAGAACAAAAGGGCCGTTTGCAACAGGCTGAACAAACTATATTTTTTCTCTCTCATATTTTCTTTAACTTGCTGAACGCTGGCTAAAATGTCATCGATGAGTTGCTCAATTTTCTGAGGTTGGACATTCCCATGCTTATCTTCTTGAGTTAGAATCAGTGTTCCCCTTTTTCCGCCACCTTGCTCGTAAGGCAAAATCTGTTGCTGACGATACCAGCTTAATTTATTTTTCCATTGCTGCCGAGAGGGTGGCCTAGTCAATCGACGTAGATGTTCCCAATAGAAAACCAGCCCGAGTTCTTCATCGATAAAGGTGAAAGAAGGATAGTAGATTTGGCCTTTTGCAATCAGTGGCAGTTCATATTTGTAGTTAATTCCCTTTTGATACAAAAAATCAGCGATAATAATTTCTGATTGAGAATGCACTTTATCACCACGAAGTGTTTGATAACGAATACCGCCTTCCAAAAAAATTTTTTTAATAAACGTTTGACTCTTTTCCCAAGCCGGGTTGAGCCGATTAATAAATTCAATAACGGCGGGATCATTAGTCGTTAACTGATTATTGTCTATTGAGAAATGCTTTAAATTAGAAAGCGTTGTCAAAAAAGAAGGTATAATGCCACTGAGTTGATTATTATGCAAACAAATCCACTCCAAATTTTTCCGCTCATCAGTATTGAAAAGACTTTGAGGTAAAGAAAAATCAGGAATATTTCCACAGAATTGGTTATTGTGCAGAGAAAGACAACGCAAACGGGGTAACACTTTAAAACTTGGGATAATCCCGCTCAGTTGGTTATTGTCCAGATAGAGCCACTTTAACCTCAAACGCTCACCATTTCCTCCTACCGCCAAATTAGGAATATTGCCTCTTAATTCGTTATTGTTTAGATAGAGCTTTTCTAAATGATTCAAATCAGTTATCGATGGAATAGTGCCGCTTAAGTGGTTATGGTTTAAATAAAGGTGTTCTAAACGGGTTAAAGTATTTAACTGAGGGATAGTATCGTTTAATTGGTTATTGTTCAAATAAAGTCGCTCTAAATGAGTTAAGGCTTTTAACTCAGGAATCGGCCCACCCAGTTGATTATGGTTGAGATAAAGTTGTTTTAAACGAGTTAAGGCATTTAACTGTGGAATAGAACCGCTCAGTTGGTTATGCGGGGCGGAGAGGCACTCTAAATGAGTCAAGTTATTTAAAGACGGAATCTGGCCGCTCAATTGATTGTTAGAAAGGGAAAGTATTTTCAAACGGCCCAACGCCGTCAAATCGGGGATAGTCTCATAAAATTGATTGTTGCCCAAAGAAAGCCGTTCTAAATTGACTAAGGCATTTAAAGACGGAATACTACCATTAAGTTGGTTATTGTCTAAAGTCAAAACCTTTAAACGGGTTAAGCCACTCAATTCAGGGAGAGGGCCGCTAAATTGGTTATTGTGCAGCGTGATAACTTTCAAATGAGTCAAACCAGCCAGCGCCAAGAGTGTGCCCATCAAGTTATTCGTATGCAGTTGGAGCAACTCCAAATGGGACAAGGCACTTAAATCGGGGAGAGTCCCCGTTAAATTTTTATTAGGCAAACAAATTGACACGACATGCCCACCGACACATCTAACGCCTTTCCAACGACAGGGGTTTTTTTTGACATTCCAACCGTGTCCATTTATGCAGTGAGCCAGCGCCATGAGGGCTTCACATTCTGCCGGTTGTGGGGTTTGGGCACAGTTAAAAATATTATCACGATCTGACATAAGAATGAAAAATGAATTCTAGGCAAAAGTTTTTCTCAGAAATGTTTTTGCATGGAAATGAAAAATGACATAAGAGAATGAAAACTAATTCACAATTCGTGTCACAATTTTTAGCTTGTAAGAAAAGTTAAAATTCTAGCCGTTTGCAGTATAACTATACGGAACGAACGTACCGAAGGTGAAAATGAATTGTTGCTTAGATTAAGTATTGAAAAGCTCACTAAATAAGCATTCTTCATTATAGTTGTCCGAAAATAATGGTTTTATTAGCTTCCCTTCTTCCCTCTAGGGGCGATGCCCCTGGCTATATTAATGTCGCCCCGTTGGGGCTTTTCTTAAGGATTTTGTTAGCTTCCCTTCTTCCCTCCAGGGGCGATGCCCCTGGCTATATTAATGTCGCCCCGTTGGGGCTTTTCTTAAGGGTTTTGTTAGCTTCCCTTCTTCCCTCTAGGGGCGATGCCCCTGGCTATATTAATGTCGCCCCGTTGGGGCTTTTCTTAAGGATTTTGTTAGCTTCCCTTCTTCCCTCCAGGGGCGATGCCCCTGGCTATATTAATGTCGCCCCGTTGGGGCTTTTCTTAAGGGTTTTGTTAGCTTCCCTTCTTCCCTCTTCATTCTTTGTGACCGCGTTGAGTATACCAATGACCAATGACTCAAATTTTATACTTTTTGAAGTTGTTTTTCGCACTCGGTAAAAAGAAAGTCCAATATACCAAAGACTTGGTGAGGACTATTGATGGAATATAAAATGGCATCTTTGGTCAAAAGGTTGTCCTTCAGTCGGCCAAATTCCCACATAAGTCCGCTTGAAACAATGCCATAAACCGTTATTTCTGGATGGTCGTTAATTTTCTGACAGGCCATCATTTCAGCCAAGCATTGTCCCCATCCCTGAGTAAAATTCTCTTTTTTGGCTTGAGTAACGGCCAAAATCGGCTTATTGATTAACCGGTCGATAACCTCATCCGGCAAATAGGACAGAAAATAATCCGGTTCTCCACACAACTCCTCATCATAAACCAACGTGCGACGAGACCACAGTTTTAATTTCCGGTGTCTTTTCCAAGCCTCTCGTAAAAATGGAAAAATGAAACTTTCATGAAAAAAACTTTCATTTTCATCAATGGATTTCATATCCATCAAGAAATTGATATCCTCCATAAAACAGTCTGGCAATTGAATCGCCACATCAGGCAAGAATCTTTCCTGCCTGATTTTTAAGGGATATTTTGTAATCACATGCTCGATGCTTTCAAAATCACTAAAAGCCATGACTTTCACCTCGATTTAAGTACATGGACATAATTCCTCAGAAGCCAAGTTTGTTTAACAAGACTTCGGAGCGTTTTTTAGGCCGGTTTGTAGTAGTCGCTTTAGCGACTATTACCGCTCGTTATGACTTCTGTTTACCCACTTAAGTTTATCATTCTTAGAGCGTGTTTTAAAATTTTGTAATGCGAATTATTAAGGGTTGAATTGAATCATAAAAACGTCTTGAATGAAAGTTATTTTATAAGTCTTGGTTTTTTCATTTTTCATTTTTCATTTGATCGCGAGATATTCGCATTTGTACTCTGCTCTGAATTAACTGACATCCTCACCTGCCCACTCGCCAACGCTTGAATCACTTGTGCTTTAGCCCCACTCGCCACCACTTGTCCACCGTCCATAACAATTAAACGGTCAACCAGTGACAACAATGAAGTGCGGTGCGTCACTAATAATAGTGTTTTCCCTTCAAGATAGGGCTGCAAACGCGCTTTCAATTGTTCCTCGGCACTATTGTCCATTGAATTAGTAGGCTCATCGAATAATAACAGAGGCGGATTGTGCAATAAAGCTCTTGCTAAAACAATCGCTTGCCGCTGTCCGCCCGATAAACCAGCGCCGCGCTCCCCGATGGGCATGTCAAAACCTAATGGATGGCGATTGACAAATTCATCCACGCCGGCAAGTTGGGCCGCACGTAGCACAACGCGGTCTTCTACAGGCGTTGCACCTATCACAATATTATCTTTTACCGTCCCATAAAACAATTCAATATCTTGTGGCAAGTAGCCGATATTGCGGCGTAAATCGGCCGGATCAATTTGGCGACTGTCAACGCCATCTAATAATATATTGCCATTTTTCGGTTGATAAAGTCCTAATATCAATTTGGCTAAAGTGCTTTTACCGGAGCCGATGCGCCCAATTATTCCAACTCGTTGCCCAGCGTTTATTTTAAATGAGACTTTGGTGAGGCTGGGCACTGGTTGTTCTGGATAACTGAAATCGACTTTAACAAATTCAATAGTGCCTTGTAATTGGGGGCGGTGCAAGAATTGGTATCCTTGCGGGCGCTCTAGCGGCATTTTCATAATGTGGTTGAGGGCGCGTAGCGCCGCTAGGGAGTGATGATAACGGGTTAAAAGGCTGGCGATTTGTGCCAGTGGCGCGAGTGCCCGCCCCGTCAAAATGGTACAAGCAATCAGCGCACCCATTGTCAGTTCACCTTCGACAATCAAATACACGCCATAGACGACGACAATAATCGTCGTCATTTGTTGGACAAACAGGGCAAAATTAACGGAGAGTGCCGATAGCAAACGTGATTTTAGACTAGATTGCGCGATTTTACCAATTAATTGTTCCCACCGTCGCTGCATTTCTCCTTCCGCCCCGGTTGTTTTGAGGGTTTCCATGCCCGTTAGGGCTTCAATCAGTATAGCGTGTTTTTGGGCGCTGGCGCGAAAGGTTTGCTCTATCACTTTACGCAGCGGGAATTGTATTAATATACCGAAAAAAATCACTATTGGCATAGCGTACAGCGGGATAAGTGCCAATTCATTGTGTAAAGTCCATATGACAAAAATAAATAACAGGGCAAACGGTAAATCAATGAGCGTGGCTAAAGTTGCCGACGTGAAAAAATCGCGGAAAGTTTCAAATTCGTGCAAATGATTGGCAAACGCGCCGACGGAGCGGGGGTGGGCAATCCGTTGTGTGCCTAGCAAATGTTCAAAAACCAGGCTGCCTAACAGGATATCCGTTTTTTTTCCAGCAATATCAATAAAATAGCCGCGTATGGTGCGTATGATCAAGTCAAAGCCAAATACGATAGCGACGCCAATGGCGAGTACCCATAACGTTTCTATGGCGTGATTGGGCACGACGCGATCATAAACATTCATCACAAACAGTGGCGAAGCCAGCGCAAATAGATTAATGAGTAACGAGGCGACGATGACTTCGCTATAAATCGGCCAAGATTTTAGCAAAGTGCCCCAAAACCAACTGCGGGGGCGGGGCATCACGCTGTCTTCGGTGCGAGCGTCAAAGGTGTAGACGGGGCGAGCAAATAAGGCGTAGCCGCTATAATTAGCTTTTAAGTCTTTGACGGGAAGTTCAAGCACGCCTTCGCCCGTCGTGGGTAGAATGATTTGTACTTTCTTTTTTCGCCTGTCGAGATATTTGAGCAGTATGCAGGCTTGCCCGTCTTTTAGCAATAGCACTGCTGGCAAGACTAGCGGGGTAAATTTGGACAGAGGCCGTTTGATGAGGCGGGCGCTTAAATGGGCGCGTTCAGCGGCGCGGATAAATAATTCTGGCGTGAAACGGTTATTGACAAGTGGTAAACCGGCCTTGAGTGCGTCGGCAGAAAAGGGTTTATTGAGTAACTTGGTTAAAATGACGAGGCATTGTAACAGTGGATCATCAAAAGTGGCGGTGCTATCGCTGTCTTGCCAAGCGTTGGTGGAGAAAGGAGTCGCGTTTTTCATGCTGTTGTAATTGGTAATCGGTAATTGGTAATTGGTAATTGGTGTTTTAACACCCAACTGAGAAATCGGATTTTTCCAAAAGATTTCTTCCGGATTTCTTCGGATTTCTTTGAATTTGTTGGCGGTATGGATCCTTCCGCGATCCTGCACTAGCGTGAAACCTGTGGGTTTTGGCAACGATATTTCTTCATTATCAATGCGAATTAAGGGTTGAAATGAATCACTTTCAATCAATAACTTATAAAAACGTATTGATTGAAAGTGATTTTATAAGTCTTTTTTAGGCTTTCAGGCTAAAGTTTTTCTCCGAAAAACTTTAGCCTGAAAAAGTTTTTCTCCGAAAAAAAATGTTCATTCTTCATTCTTCATTTTTCATTTTTCATTCTTAATTCGCATTCTCATACCCTTTTACCACCAACCCAAAAAACGAATACGTCCAACTTCTTCTTCAAGCCTAAAAGGATTTTTACCCTGACGCAACACCCCTAACCAGCCTTGCACATGCCGCTTGCGTTTTTTAGACTCGTCATCGCTGTCATCCAGTCGCTCAACAAAGAACTGAAAATCCGCTATCGCGCCTTGAAGATTGCCCGTGACTGCTCTTGTCACGCCTCGGCCTATCCGATACAACTTCCTATCAGGAGCCAGTTCTACCGCTTTGTTACAAGCCTCCATCACCTTAGCAGAATATCCCTCTTTACTACCGACACGACAAAGCGTGTACCAAGCTTTAGCGGTAATCAAACTGGCATCAATTTGTTGTGCCTTTTCATAAATAGCAAGTGCTTCTGTTATTTGACGTCTATCTTTCGCCAACCTTTGTCCTTTTTCTACCAGCCCTTGAACGGCAAACTGTGCAATCAATATGGCCTTATCTTCAGGATCAAACTTCAAACAAGGTTCTAACTTGAGTGCTTTTTTAAACTCAACAATGGCCGCCTCAATTTGACCGTCTTCTGCTAACGCTTCTCCCTTTTTTATTAGCTGATGACTTTTGGAATCAGGTAACACGAATTGTTTGCGTAGCTCATATGTAAAACAGCGCGGCACAATTTGATTGGCGTAGTCAATTAATTCTTGAGCGGAAAACATGCGCCAAATAAGGGCCCGGTTCTCATTTGACACGATGACCATTTTAGAACCTTCGGGACTGAAGACCGCATAATTTATATTTCCTTTATCTCCTTTCATCACGGCGACTGGTTTGCCGCTTAAAACATCCCAGAGGCCGGCCGTTCCATCCGTTGAGGCCGTCACCACGCGCTGTCCATCCGAACTGAAGGCCGCATAAATCACCCCACCTTGATGTCCTCGCATCACGTTGACCAGTTCGCCGCTGTTAGCATCCCATATGCGTGCGGTTTTATCCGCTGAAGCGGTGACGACGCGCTGTCCATCAGGGCTGAAAACCGCATAACGCACAGCAGAATCATGCCCTTCCAGAACGACAAGTAGTTCGCGGCTTTCAATATCCCACAAACGTGCCGTTTTATCCCCAGAAGCAGTCACTAGACGCTGTCCATCGGGGCTGAAGGCCAGATGAGAGATAATACCTTTATGCCTTGGCAGAACTTTGATAAGTTCACCAGTGTTGCTATCCCACAGGCGTAAGGTTTCCTGAAATAATAATCCTCCCACTGTGACAATATATCGTCCATCCGGGCTAAAGGCGGCATAACGAACCATTTTATGCTTTAACGGCTTAAGAACTTTTACGTTCAGCGCATCCCACAGAAACACCGAACTCTTTCCACCAAACCCTTTCCGACGTGCCGTCGTGACTATACGCTGTCCATCCGAACTAAAGGCCGCTTGGAATACTTCCCAATTTTCTTTATGTGGTAGCTCATCGACAAGTTTGCCACTCTTCACATCCCAGACTCGTGCTATGTTATCTCCAGAAGCCGTGATCACACGCTGTCCATCCGGGCTGAAGGCCGCCTGTCTAACAGAATATTCATGTCCTTGCAGAACACTGATAAGTTCACCCGTTTCCGCATCCCACACTCGTGCGCTCTTATCTGCTGAAGCGGTGACAACGCGCTGTCCATCAAAGCTGAAGGCGGCATGACTCACAGATTCTTTATTTTCTTGTAACACTTTAAATATCTGGTTATCGGTTATTAACAGATCCCACAAGCGCACCGTGTTGTCACCAGAAGCGGTGAGTATACGTTGTCCATCCGGACTAAAGGCGGCCTGATAAACCTTAAAGTCATGTCCTTGCATCACGGCGAGAAGATTACCATTATTAGCATTCCAGACGCGGACAAATTTATCAAAAGACGTTGTGACTAGGTATTGTCCATTGGGGCTAAAGGCCGCATGAGTCACAACAGAGTTGTGCAAGAGTACACGAATAGGTTTACCAGTGTTACTGTCCCACAAACGTGCGCTATAATCATCTGAAGCCGTCACCACGCGCTGTCCATCAGGACTAAAAGCGGCATGATTCACCCTCTTTATATGCTTTAACACATAGAGAAGTTTGCCGTTCTTGGCATCCCAGAGACGTGCAGTGTTATCAAAAGAAGCGGTAACCACTTTCGTTCCATCAGGGCTGAAGGCCATATCTGTGACCGTATTTTGATGCGCGAGCGCATAGAGAAGTTTGCCGTCCATGACATTCCACAAGTAAGCTTTCTTACTACCAGAGGTGGCTATTTTAGAGCCATCTGGACTAAAAACAGCGCGATCAAAAGGCCCAGAATCGCTCATATCTTCAGGTTGCATTTTTTTAAGAAGTTTGCCACTGTTAGCCTCCCACAGGATCGCACCTCCTTGTTTAAATGGGGTGACCACTTTTAATCCATCTGGACTAAAAGCCGCTCGCCTAATAACCGAACCTTGCTCCATTACAAAGAGAAGTTTGCCAGTCTTAGCCTCCCAAAGGCGGGCCGTACCATCTTTAGATGAGGTGAGTACACGTTGTCCATCCGGACTGAAGTTCGCATGGTTAACATGGTGTTCATGCCCTTTTAACACCACAAGAAGCTTACCCGTCTTGCTATCCCGCAAGCGTACCAGATTCTCATTATTTGCCACTATAACTACTTTTGATCCATCGGGACTAAAAGCCGCATGCAGAATAGGATTTTTGTGTCCCTCTATCACTAAATGTTCACGTAGATTGAAAACAGCTTCATAAAGCGCCTTTTCAGCTAAGGCTAGGTAGGGTCGATCCGGTGCCGACATATTTTTAGGCAAAGCCTCCAAAGCCAGCAAGATTCCGTTAGTTGCATTGCCGCTTTTGGTTTCAAGTTGTGATAACGCGGCCAAAGCCAAAGATTGACTTAGACGGGCTTCATTTTTAACCTGTTCAGTTCGTTGTGTTTGCTTTTCGGCTTCTCTGCGCTGTTGTTCGGCTTCACGCTTCGCTTGTATGGCCTTTAGGCGTTGTTGTTCAGCCTCGGCTTGCGTTTGTTCCGCTTGCTGTTTCAGTTCTAAGACCTGCAGAGTATTATTTTCGAGCGTCTGTTTTTGTTGGTTGACTTCCCGCCATTCCCAACCAACGAGTGCCGACAATCCTAACGCGATCACTAAACAGATCGCCAAACTGACCACAACACGCCGCTGCAACCCTTCCCGTTCTTGACGCGCCAGTTGACGGGTGACTATTTCCCGTTCACGCAAGGCAATACTGGCTTTAATGTAGTCTTTTTCTTGGGTACCCAGTTCGTCGGGACATTCTTTTTCTTTTAGCTCCGCTTCCGCTAATCGTGTGCCTCGTAATAATGAACCTTCATCCTTGTCCGCTTTCTCCCAGGCTTGTAGCGCCAGACGCAAACTCTTTTGCCAAACGCGAAAACGGCGATCTTCATTTATCCAGTCGCGCAGCGGTTGCCAGTGACGAATTAAGGCCTCATGCGCTAACTCAGCTGTTTCTTGCCCAGTGTCATCATTGCGCCCGGTCACCACCAGTCGCGCCTTGGCGAGGCGGATCACTAAATCCCAGTTATCCTCACCCAGATGGGCACGAGTAGCCACTTGGCGCGTATCTTCCGTCCCGTCGCCCGGTCGTACCAGTTGCAGCATCAGGCGGCGTAATCTTGTTTTTTCTTTTTGATTCATATGGTTATAAAAATAGTCTGCCTGGTGCGCCAAGGCTTGGTTGACACCACCGATGGCATTGTAGGCCTGATGAGTCAAATGCCAATATTCTAGCCTATCCCACAACTGTGCCAGAGCAAACTCCAACAAGGGTAAATGGTCGGGTGTTTTTTCTAACAACTCTTGCAAGATACGGTCAGTCAAACCCGTTTCGAGGGTTACGCCTTGCTTTTCAGCAGGTTTTTCGATAGCGGCTCTCAAGTCGGCCTTTCTCATCGGCCCCAAGATGGCCTTATGATAAGTACTCAAAGCTTCGGCCAATCTGCTATGCGTGAGTGCTTGCCATAAAAAATCGGTCCGCATGGTGAACAGTAAGGTAAAATCGGGCGCAAGCCCCCCGCCCCGCCGTTGCGAAGCCAAATCGACTGGTTGCAGCAAGGTTGCTAAAAAACGCTGTTGTACTTCGTCGGTATTTAAAGTATAGAGCTCTTCAAATTGATCAATAATGAGTAATAGGCGTTTGCCTTGGGGTTCCTGTTTATGAAAAATCAGGCTGATCACATAAGATAAACTCATTTTACCTTGACTCAATTTATCGGCAAATTTGTTAGAGTTATCACGACGCTCTAACTTATTGAGTTTAGGGTAAACCAAAGGAACGAGGGCCTTGGCTAATTCGCTAAAGGGTTTATTTTGGGGACGACATTGGACAATGAGCCAATTATTGTGTTGACTCAGGCGCGGCACTAATCCGGCAAAGACAAGGGAAGATTTGCCGCTACCACTGGCTCCGATCACCGCGGCAAAGGGTTGGTTTTCAACCGCCTTCTGCAAGGCTTGGATAACAGGTTCTCGTCCAAAAAAGTAGTCGCTATCGATTTCACGGAAGGCTTGCAAACCGCGATAAGGATTAGGGAGGAGGCTGCTATACTGATCAAGTTCAGGCCATGCCTTGACGAGCGAGGCAGCGGATATCATATTGGCGGTTATTTTAGCTTTTTTAGCTTTTTTAGCAATTTCGCTGTGTTCGATACTGACTATCATGCCAGCGACGGCATTTTCTTGTTTATCCCAGACGGCCGTGCCGCTAAAACCGGGTACTAGCGGCCGCTGTCTAACATCATCTATTTCAATGTGTACTAAGCCGGGGGCGATGGTGTCTTGGAGTGTCCCGTTTAGCCAGGTGCATTCATCTTTATGATCGGGAAAACCGCACATCTGCACGGCCCTTTCAGAAAAAGCCTCCGGCTCTAAAACAACGATGGGGACAGGGCGGGCTTCATTGGGAAGGGGCGTTTCTGTGGAGAGGGCGAGTACACAGATGTCTTCAAATTCGCCCATCACCGCGTGATCTTTGACCGGATACCATTGATGCACGGTGGCTTTGAGCGGTGGCCGTTTGGTGAGCAAAGGAAAATCAAGGTAAAGGGTTTTTTTGGGTCGCGTGGCGGTGTTTTTTGGGAGATTGAGTGCTTGAGCGACGACATGGGCGCAGGTGAGGATATGGCGGGGCGATACCAAAAAGCCGGCTCCCACCGGTTGGCGCGGTTCTTCGTCGTTTATCAGAATGCGGACAAGGGCGTTGTTCATATATTATCAGTGATCAGTTATCAGTGATCAGTTATCAGTTGCTCAGTTATAAGTTATCAGTTGTTCAGTTTTCAGTGATCAGTTATAAAAATGACTGAAATTTGGTTTTATACGAAACGTACTTGAAAAGGGTGAAAATAAAATATAAAATTAAATCAGTGTGTTACCAAAAGTCGCCTGAAATTTGGAGGGTGCCGGTGTTTAAAAAAAACGACAAGGATTGTATATAATAAAGGATTTATTTGGTGGATTTGTCATCCCTATTGACAAAGGGTGTGTCAATAAATAACGTTTTCAAGTTGTTTCGGGAATTCATGCCTCATTCCTGAAACATCAACAAGTTGTCTATTATAAAGGATTTAGTTGTGATTTGTCATTCCTATTGACAAAAAAATTCCTTGTCGTTTGGTATACTCAAAATGGGAACAAATTGGACTTTTTGAAAAACCTCTAGGTAGTTACACTGGCTTTAATAATACACCCCTTAGTTGCTCATAGAAGTTAACAAGGAAAGCCCCAACGGGGCGATATTAATAAAAAAAGGGGCACCGCCCCTGGCTTTGGGTTCACAGCCCTTGCATCCAATCTATCGATGTGACTTGCCGCATTCCCCGAATCGAAGGGTTTGGCAGGAGTCCAAACTTTAGTTTGGACGGATTATCACTGATCACTGATAATTACCATACTATTTATGTGTTTATTTGGCTCGGTTTGGGGGCCATAAAATATTTTGGATGTTGTAAAATTAGAGCATGGCCATCTGTAGAGCACAAAAATTAGACTTTTTGTAGAGTTTTTTGCGCGTACTCGCCCGCGGGATATAGCTATAGTCATTCAGATAAATAGACTTTGCACAAATTGCGCTTTTGTCATTTCAAAAGACAGTCGTCCAAACTAACTAATGGCCGTCGTCTTAAATCCGTCCAAACGTCATGAAGGCAACGCCCTTAAATAAATCCGTCCTGATCAGTGATAACTGCCATACTATTTATGTGTTTATTTGGCTCTGTTTGGGGGCCATAAAATATTTTGGATGTTGTCAAATTAAAGTATGGCCCTATTTTTGCCGCGCACAAATATTTATGTTTCATAATTTCTTGCGACACTTTACCAAAATTGGGATCAGGTTCAAGGATGTCAATAATGATGTTGCTGTTAGCAGATAAGTTTGTAGTAGTCGCTTTAGCGACTTAATCTAATGTTTGTAGTAGTCGCTTTAGCGACTTAATCTGGTTTGTAGTAGTCGCTTTAGCGACTTAATCTGGTTTGTAGTAGTCGCTTTAGCGACTTAATCTGGTTTGTAGTAGTCGCTTTAGCGACTTAATAAAATACCCACACAAAATGAAAAACCAAGTTAAAAAAACTTTGTTTCTCTATAAGTATCTTATTTTCACGCTCCTCCCTAAAGTCAAGCACCAACCCTGAAGGGGTTGAATATGAATAGCCACAGGTGAAACCTGTGGTAATGGTTTTGTAAAGCCTCAACCCCGAAGGGGTTGAATGTGCATAAGTGGGTAAACAAGAGTCTTTTAACATAACAAGCGGCTTGTGAGTCGCTAAAGCGACTACTACAAACCAAGGTTGAATGTGCATAAGTGGGTAAACAAGAGTCTTTTAACATAACGAGCGGCTTGTGAGTCGCTAAAGCGACTACTACAAACCAAAAACAAACGACTACAAACCGTCACCAAAAATGTTAAAGCAATAACTACAAGGATTGCATTAAAACCGCGGATGAGTGAGCTGTCGGGTGGGTAGAACGAAAGCAATACTCAATCAGCAAGAGATAGACTTCCTTAAGCCACTGATTGATAAATTGTTTTAACGGATAAGGCCCCACTCGACGCTCGTTATACCCGTCTACCACCAACCTGAAAAACGAAAACGTTCAATTTCTTCAGGCGTAAAAGGATTTTCACCTCGACGTAGCACCTCTAACCAGCCTTGCACTTGTTGCTTGCGTTCTTTAGAGTAGTCATCGCTGTCATCCACCCGTTCAACAAAGAACTGAAAATCCGCTATTGCGCCTTGAAGATTGCCCGTCACTGCTCTTGTGACTCCTCTGCTCTTCCGATACCATTCCCTTTCAGGAGCCAGTTCTACCGCTTTAGTACAAGCATCCATCACCTCAGCAGTATATCCATTTAGACTACCAAACCGACAAAGTTTATACCAATCATCCGCAGTAATCAGGCTGACATCAATTTGTTGTGCCTTGTCATAAGTAGCAATAGCTTCTTTGATTTCATCACCACCAGCCAACAAGAGTCCTTTTTTGACTAACCTTTGAACAGCCGTTTGGGCAACCAATCGAGCCTTGTCTTCAGGATTAAACTTTAAACAAGCCTCTAACTTGAGTGCCTTTTGAAAGTCAACGATGGCAGCCTCAACTTGACCGTCTTGTGCTAACGCTTCTCCGTTGTCTATCAGCCGCTGACTTTTGGACTTGGGTAACAAGAATTGTTCGCGTTGCTCTGGTGTGAAGCAACGCGGAACTATTTTATTGGCGTAGTCGATTAATTCTTGGGTAGAAAATACGCGCCAAAGAAGGGCCATGTTATCATCTGACACGGTGACCACTTTAGAACCCTCTGGACTAAAGGCAACAGAATTGATCTCTCCTTTATGCCCTTCCATCACTGCAACCGGTTTGCCGCTCTTGGCATCCCATAAGCGTGCGGTTCCATCATCAGATGCCGTAACTACGCGCTGTCCATCGGGGCTGAAGGCCGCATTATTGATCTCACCTTTATGCCCTCGCATGACTTTGAGAAGTTCGCCGCTATGAGCCTCCCAAAGGCGTGCGGTTTTATCTTCTGAAGCGGTAACAACACGCTGTCCATCTGGACTGAAAACCGCATGATGCACAGAAGAATCATGCCCTTGCAGAATAAAAAGTAGTTCGCCGCTGTTGATATTCCACAAACGTGCGGTTTTATCCTCTGAAGCGGTGACGAGACGCTGTCCATCTGGGCTGAAGGCCGCATGATAAATAGTCGCTTCATGCCCTTTTAGGACTTTGATCAGTTGACCGTTTTCTGCTTCCCACAAGCTCACGATTCTATTAAAATAATCCCCGGTTGTAACCACTTTCGTTCCCACGGGACTGAATACGGCATGACGAAGACTTTTATGCCCTAACCTATAGAGAAATTTGACGTTGATACTATCCCAAAGAAACGCGCCCTCGAAATGTACTACTGTGACAACGCGCTGTCCATCAGGACTGAAAGCTGCATGAGAGACTGATCTATTATGTTTGAGTACATAGAGAAGTTTGCCACTGTCAGCATCCCATAATCGTGCCGTCTTATCCCTAGAAGCCGTTATCACCCGTTGTCCATCTGGACTAAAAGCCGCATTTTCAACCGAATCTTCATGCCCTTGCAGAACAGTGATAAGTTGACCACTATTGGCATCCCACACTCGTGCAGTATTATCGTGCAGAAGTGGTGACAACGCGCTGTCCACGTCCAAACTAACTAATGGCCGTCCAAACTTTTGGCTGCCGTCCAAACTTTAGCAGTCGTCCAAACTAACTAATGGCCGTCCAAACTTTTGGCAGCAGTCAGTTTGGCAGTACCAGAGAATGTTTGGCAGTACCAAGTTTGGACTCTGGCGCTAAAACAACATAAATTGGTATTGGTGAGCGATATAGGGCCAGACTTTAATTTGAAAGCTTCTAAAGTCCTTTATGGCCCCCAAATAAGACTGTTCCAAATACACCCGTTTCAAAATGTTAGGCGGGTTTATACTCAACAGTCCAATCAATTAGTATTAACACATCCGATGTTTAGCTTTACAAGGATGTTTTTTCCAAGTTGAAGTCCTCAATGAGCGGCGAAAGTGCCGCTGTCTGGGGCAGGTGAAACGGCTAATTCATTTTTTTTTAAAGTAATGTATCAGCTTAATCGGCTCCATTCGTGGGCCACCTAAGAGTAGAACGTCTTTGGATAAGTTTGGAGTCCTGCCCTAAAGTTTGGAGTCTTGCCTTCCTTACGTCCGGCCATTAGTTAGTTTGGACGCCTGTCAAAGTTTGGACGGTTGCCAAACTAAAGTTTGGACAACTGCTAACTAAAGTTTGGTGGTGAGCGGTATAGGGCCAGACTTTAATTTGAAAGCTTCTAAAGTCTTTTCTGGCCCCCAAATAAGAGTGTTCCAGAAAAGGCCCGTTTGTAGTAGGTGATTTATCGCCTCAACTATTCCGCGTTTGTAGTAGGTGATTTATCGCCTCAACTAATCGTCCAAACTAACGTTTGGCGGCCGCCGGGCTCCAAACTTTAGTTTGGCAGCAGAGTAGTGAGACGCGGGTTGAACAAAGGTCTTGTGGTTAACGAGATACTTTAAATGTTGAACACCGGTGCCACAGCATCCTCCAAGAATTTTGATTCCATAATGTTGATTGAATGTGAGCATCTGCTTACCCCAATCCGAAATATCGTTGACTTTTAAATCAACTGCCTCATCAAGATCGCAATGATCAAGTGATGACGCATTGGCTTGGTATCCTATTAAACGCTTATAAAGTGCGGTTGGCTGTTCGGAGGCATGAAGAAAGCTAGGATACGCACAATTCACCAAGTATCCAATAGGTGGATATTTAGTCGATTCGTCGATAGTACTAATGGCATTCACCAAAGGAAAACCGTCTAAAATACAACTATCTCTCCCTATAACAAAACTGATAATGTACGGGACTTTCGTCTTTGCCATCGCTCTTGCTATACCAATAGCTTCTTCTACAGAAGGCAATGTGACTGCTATTAAGAAATCAACACCCGCATGGGCCAATTGATTGATTTGCCAAGCATGAAATCTTTCCGCTCAAAAGGTGACAATCCTTCATTTGGTTTATAGCAGTCATTTTTGCAGCCGATTAGGCCGCCAATTTTAATTTCTGGGGTTGCCATATGTTGCTCATCTCGGATTTTCTTTAAAAAATGAACGGCATCACCATTAATATTTAACTCAACATTAGATTCCTGAACCCGCTCAGGGTTTGCCCGCCAAGTAGGCGTACATAAAAGGATTGGCAAATTCGCCTGACAAGCGATGTCGATATAGCTCTGATAGAGTTTCGCTAAGGCTTCTTGACCCTGATTTTCATAAATGAGGAGTGCATTTTCTAGACGTGGATGCAGTACAATCCTCTCATATCGACGCAATTGCTCAACAATGGCAGCTTCCATCAATATCAAACGATGGTTATTGATAAATTTTTGCATAATCGGCAACTATTAGGAGAACAACGGATTTTGGGACTCAACGGATTTTTTAGACGACGCATTATCTTATTTTTACCCTTAGAATAGGCTGTTGAGTTTGACTTTTTTGAACGATTCATGCTATATAAAAATAGAGTTTGTAACCTTGTTCAGTATATGTCCAAACTTTAGTTTGGCACCAGTCTAAACTTTAGGAGTCCAAACGACGCTAAAGTTTCGCTCCGCGAAACTTTAGCGTCGTTTTTAGTTTGGCAGCAGTCAGTTTCACAGTACCAGAGAATGTTTGGCAGTACCAAGTTTGGACTCTGGCGCTAAAACAACATAAATTGGTATTGGTGAGCGATATAGGGCCATACTTTAATTTGAAAGCTTCTAAAGTCCTTTATGGCCCCCAAATAAGACTGTTCCAAATACACCCGTTTCAAAATGTTAGGCGGGTTTATACTCAACAGTCCAATCAATTAGTATTAACACATCCGATGTTTAGCTTTACGAGGATGTGTTTTCCAAGTTGAAGTCCTCAATGAGCGACGAAGGTGCCGCTATCTAGGGCCTGTTAAACGGCTAATTCATTGTTTTTTAAAGTAATGTATCAACTTAATAGGCTCCCGTCGTGGGCCACCTAAGAGTAGAACGTCTTTGGATAAGTTTGGAGTCCTGCCCTAAAGTTTGGAGTCTTGCCTTCCTTACCTCCTGCCAAACTAAAGTTTGGACTCCTTTGCCAAGTTTGGACTCCTGCCAAACTAAAGTTTGGACTCCTTTGCCAAACTAAAGTTTGGTGGTGAGCGGTATAGGGCCAGACTTTAATTTGAAAGCTTCTAAAGTTTTTTATGGCCCACAGTTGTTCAAATACACTCAACACCAAAACCCATTTTTACTCTCCTAGCCCTTGATAGGCGAGAGAGTGATGGAGTCCACGCACATCTAGTCGCCAAACTGAATACCTTGAGCTAGGGGTAGTTCGCTTGACCAGTTAATCGTGTTAGTCTGGCGGCGCATATAACTCTTCCACGCATCGGAACCGGACTCGCGCCCACCGCCGGTTTCTTTTTCACCACCGAATGCCCCCCCGATTTCTGCACCACTGGTTCCAATATTGACATTAGCAATCCCACAATCAGAACCCGTTGCCGACAGAAACTGTTCAGCCGTCAGTAGATTCGTTGTAAAAATGGCACTGGAAAGTCCTTGATGCACACCATTGTGAATGGCAACGGCTTCTTCAATGGTTTGGTACTCCATCAAATAGAGGATTGGGGCAAACGTTTCTTCGCCCACAAGCGACGTTTGCTCTGGCATTTTGACGAGGGTAGGTTCCACGAAATTTGCGCCCTTTTCAGGTAGACGATTTCCGCCATAAAGAATTTTACCACCCTGCGCCTTAGCCGTCTCCAAGGCTGCCATCATTGTTTGAACGGCATTTTCATTGACCAACGGCCCCATCAAAATGCCATTTTCCAACGGATTGCCAATGGATACCTGTTGGTAGGCAGTCACCAGACGGTTGGTCAGTTCGCTGGCAATATCCTTATGCAGGATAACACGACGAGTCGTCGTACAACGCTGTCCGGCAGTACCGACTGAACCGAACAAGATAGCCCGCACGGCCAAGTCCAGATTGGCATCTTTGGCAACAATAATGGCGTTGTTGCCGCCCAATTCGAGAAGAGTACGCCCCAGCCGACGCGCAACCACTTCGGCCACGTAACGGCCCACCCGGATTGAGCCAGTAAAGCTTATCAAAGGTAGGCGCGTATCGTTGATCATCTGCTCGCCAATGACTTGATTCTCACCGATAATGAGATTGAACACACCCTCCAGACCATGATCGGCCATGACTTGGTTGACAATATGCTGGATAGCAATCGCCGTTAAGGGAGTCGTAGGGGAGGGTTTCCAGACCATCGTGTCACCACAAACGGCCGCAATGGCCGCATTCCACGACCAAACCGCCACAGGAAAATTGAATGCAGTGATAATGCCGATGGGGCCAAGTGGGTGCCACTGCTCATACATTCTATGGTTTGGGCGTTCTGAGTGCATAGCCAAGCCATACAACTGGCGCGATAGTCCAACGGCGAAGTCGCAAATATCAATCATTTCTTGCACTTCGCCAATTCCCTCAACCTTGATTTTCCCCATCTCCAAAGTCACTAACTCGCCAAGCGGTTCCTTAAATTCACGTAACGCGTTGCCAAGATCACGAATCACTTGCCCCCGTTGTGGTGCAGGAACGGTGCGCCATCTGTTAAAAGCATCGGCGGCTTGGCACACGACACTATCATAAGTCTTGTTGGTTGCCTGAATCACTTTGGCGATGGGTTCGCCGGTGGTTGGATTATATGAAACCCGTTCTTTACCGTTTTGAACGAAAATCCAGCGATCATATCCAGTACAAGCACCTGCGTTAACCGCTTTAATTTGTAGTTTATCCAGTAATGCTTTCATTATTTTTCATCCGTTTAAAAGACTGTGACTCATTTGAGGTAAAGTTTTTTGTAAACCACTTTGTTGCCAGCCCCAAAATACCCGACGACGGTGGGCAATACATTGGGAGGTGTACGCAAACTAGCATTTCCTAATTTCCCAAAGTTCAACCACCCGATTGGATGGATAACCCATCGGATCAAAATCATCAGTTTCTCGTGCCTCGTAGCCCATTAATTCAAAGAGTTCTTCAATGGTTCGCGAGGAATGATGTTGCGCTTCTCCGATGGTGTGATAGAGATAAACCGCAGAAGGTAGGATAGCCGGATACCCCATTTCGTATAAGGCATAAGCAATACCGTTATTCTCTAAATTATCCAGAAATGCCGATTCTGTTTGCACTATCCTTTTACCGGCGTATTCCACATCAAGATCAAACTTAAAATCGAAATGATCCCGTAAATATCCTTGCGTCTTCAAAAAAGTACCCAGATTTTGTAGAGACGCTTTTAATCTGATAAAGCTCGGCTCATATGTCAAACCGATTGGCAAATCTAAATTCAAATAGTGACGTACTTGCTGGAAAAATATTTTTCCAACTCGTTTGGTAAACCGTCTTCTTTCTCTGGTTAACGACTGCTCATATTCTTTGAGATGATTCTCAATGAATTGAAACGCCGAACGGTAAAAAGAATAGGATAACGCATCAAATTCTCCCGATTGGATTGGGTAAGAAAAGGTTTTATTAACAAAGTCTTCTACTAAAGAGACTCTAGCCTTTCTACCATAGACAACCTTCAGATATTCTGAAACCTCATTTTTGACTAACCTGAAATCACCATTATTATGGTGGAGTCCAAACCACTGAGAAATGATAGACTCAGACATAAATTCTGAGAATACCGAACCTAAGTTCCACCACTTGGCATAATCAGGAAACGGTTGTTCTTCTACAATTTGGTTCAGATGTTTTTGAACCACAAATAGTTCCTCCATTATTTTCTTCGCTCATGTAGGGAATTAGGTGAAACAGGGTAGAGCCGAACTTGTGCTGAACGAGGTTTGCAACCTCGTCTGAAACATTTTCACCTATTTACCCATAGGTGAGCCATTTTTTTTATAATTTAACCTAACACCAGGTTTGATTGATCTGATAGTTAGCTCTTAGAAACAAATGCTGGTGTCTTGAAATCAAGCACGAGTTACCCTTTCGAGCAAAGATAGCGAGTAGAAGTGATTATCACTAAATCACCTTGATTTTACCTGCAAGCCTTTTGGCACTATCCCTCTTTCTGAACGAATGTGTCACATTAAAGCGTTATCTGATTGAGATGGGAAGCGAGTAACTCAATTTGTTTATGAAGCTGTTTCAACATTTCAAGAGAGGCTACCGTTTTTTCAAATTCAGAACCATCACTGAATGTTATTTGATAGAGATAACTTTTTTGCGGCTTGCCCATTCTGAAATTGGGTTGGTTTAAAAATTTGGAGGCTTCAGCCAATGACTCAAAGATTAAAGGGGTAGAGTCCTGTCGTAGAATAAAGCGAATTTCTTGTGGTAAAGCACTCAGTGCCGCTCTAACACGATCCACATAAGAATTAATGGTTGGGATTCCCACTTGTGTGATTAAAGAATGCTGTACTTGTTCTTTTTTCTCTGACGTAAATGTTTTTTCAAAGGTTGTCACAATACGCCATTTTTCTGTTTCTGTTGAATTATCAGGATAATCCATTATAAGCCCATTATAAAAAAAAGCCTTTATAATTATAATATTATCCTTTGGAACATAGAATAAATCAATTTCCCGACTCCTAATTAAGTCTCTCGCCGGTTTAGTGAAATCGCCGGCCGCAACGATACCCAAAAATCGTGCAGTGGGATAGGTTTCTCGCATTGGCATTAATTTTCCACTGTCATCTCTCGCTTTATCTTTAGAATGACGGGATCCTCTTCTCCAAAAACATTCTACGAAAGCGACGGGAATGCCAATCTCATTTTCAGTACCGTGAAGTTCAAGCACGTAATCATAATCTACGGTGTTTCCATCACTATCAAGCCATTCAATTTGTTTGTCTGCCTCTCACCACCCTTTTTATAAAACGGGAGTCAATAAATACTTGTAATTTATTAGCGACATTATTCAGTAACGGTAGCACAAAGTATTCTTCAAACCAGTCACCTATCAATTGTCCAAGTTTATGTCCAGATGAAGCTTTGCGAGAAATCATAATTATCCTTCAATCCATAAACGTCCTTCATGTAGAGGAACGGTGTGTTTTCGATTTTTCCATTTCGTGTTTCTGTCTCTGAGTTTTTCAAAAGAAAAACGTTTAAATCCCGCTGCAAGAGCCAGTTGCCCTAGCCATTTTTCAACCGGTAAATAAACCCCGTAGGGCGCGGCATCTCCAATCACAAAACAAACCGTTGAATTTTCCTTGCACAAAGCGCGTAATGAATAAAAGACTTTTGCTAAGTCTTGAAAATAAGCGGCTACCATAGTGTGATAAGTTTTTTTGCCACCTTTGGTGAAACGAATTTCAGCCAGTGTTTGACAAGCATTTGAGAGTTCCGCTTTAATCGGTTGCAAAATCTGATCTTGCAGAATAAAATATTGTCCAATTTCAGACGTTCTGCTGCGGAATGCTGAGAACAGGAATGGATTAAATATTGCCGCACCGCGGTTTGAAGGTCTTTCCAGCCAGTGATTTCTCCCCAAAAAGTCATTTCCAAACGAGTGGCATCCGCATAATCATAATTATTGGGATAAGGGGGAGAAGTAATAACCATATCAAATAATTCGGGTGGTTCAAACTGAGGTTGTCTGGCATCCGTCAATAAAATTGAGGCATTTTTTCCCCACTGATTTTGTTGAACATAAACGATATCAGAAACCATCTGGGCTATTTTTTCTTTAAAGGCGATAAACGGTTCTAAGACTTTGACTTGGTTTGGAAGCACATATTGCCATTGTGCGGTGCCAGCGGTGCTACAGGCGCGGAGAATGGTGGTGATAGCTAACCAAATCAGTATTCGAGCATCATTTTGATCTAATTCAAGATAGGCATTTCGTAATGCATCCAGTTTTGCTAAATTGTCTGGCGTGTAACATTTATTTAATAAGGGTATATCAAGTCTTTGGGTGGGTTTCAGTTGTTTTTTAGCCAATTCAATCAGTTTTTCTGAAGTCTGCCACAATGCCGAGGCATCCACATGCCAATGAAGTTTGGCGTGAGCGATTTTATAAACAAAAGGATGTGTTTCAAAGCCAGTGCCTGAAACTTTGCAGGCTTGGGCAGCAAGTAAAGTCGTACCACAACCGGCAAACGGATCGAGTAAATTTAAATGACTGGTTTTACTTTTCTTATCAATTAATTGCTTCACCCAGTCTGCTGAAAAACCGGCCGAGTAACGAAACCAGCGATGCACGGGTAATTTCATATTATCCGTGAAAGTGCCTGATCGTGCGGTTTTAAGTTGAGCAGAAGTCAATACCGGATTGTTGGGTGTTTGAGTAGGAAAAAGGTTCAACTGTGGATGACTACTTGTAATCATATTTATTTAGTGTCCATTCAGAAAGGCCTAATTGTATAAGGTGGTGTCTTGTTCAAAATACATCCCATTGTCAATCACCTTGATTTCACCTGCAAACCTTTTAGCACTCTCCATCTTTCTCAGTTGGGGTGAAATATCATGTAATCCCAGATAGCTATTCAATGCCATTAAGTTAAGGGCTTTGCACGTGGGATTGCCCCTACAAACCGTTATGTAATGTAGGGGCAATCCTTTATGGTTGCCCTCACCCAAAAGGGGTTTGCGCGTGGGATTGCCCCTACAAACCGTCATGTCGTGTAGGGGCAATCCTTTATGGTTGCCCTCACCCAAAAGCTTAACTTAATGGCATTGAGATAGCTATTGCGGACAATCGGCAACAAACTAGACAAAGCGGCAATAACAGGCACATTGGCAAACACTGCCATTAAGTTAAGCAACAAAACACCTATAAAAAGTATAAATAATGAAGCGCGACAGAGGGCCATAACTTAATTTGAAAACATTCAAAATATTTTATGGCCCTCAAAATACTCCAAAAACCTTCAAAAAAATAGATCAATAACCGGGTACCACGTCTCACGAGTTTACCAAACACTGTCATTAAGTTAAGCAACAAAACACCTACAAAAAGTATGTATAAATAGCGCGACAGAGGGCCATAACTTAATTTGAAAACATTCAAAATCTTTTATGGCCCTCAAAATACTCCAAAAACCTGCAAAAAAATAGGTCAATAACCGGGTACCACGTCTCACTACTCTGCCAAACTCAAGTTTGGACGACTAGTGCAGGATCGCTCCAATTCCCAGATAACGAAAGCCAACAGCTTGCATCAGTTATCTCGCGTAGCGAATGACGGCGTTTGTTTATCTCGCGTAGCGAATTACTGCGTTTGTCTGAGAGCTACTGTACCCTAAAGAGCACTAGCTCAGTCTGCAAAAGTCGCCTTTAGCTTTTAGTGCAGAGGAACCGCTCATGGCAGGGTGGTACGAAAACTTCCGCCTTCCGGTACCAGGAAAAAAGTAAGTTACCCGACTGTTTTCGACAGTATTTCATCGAAACTGTCTATGTCAGGGCAACGGATGGCCTGTCTGAGAAGTTGTTTCAACACCCCTCGCCGGTTAATGGCACGAACTTGGTCAATGATCTCATCGGGTACGATTTCAAATCGTTCATCCAAGACTTCAAGAACATACGCCCGTGCATTTTCAAGCCAGCCTTGTTGGTGGCCGGTATTCTCTCCATCTTCGACGCCCATCTCATAAACCTGGCGGCCCGCCACGGTGTCCATTAAATCAAAATTCAACATCGCCCTCACCTCCTCGTACTCAATGTCACGAAATCGATTCAGAATGAACAGACCCAATATGTCCAAAGCTTCCCGTTTTTGGTGACTTGGAAAAACCCGCTGAACGGCATTGCGCCTATAGTTTGTAGTAGTCGCTTTAGCGACTTATGTTTGTAGTAGTCGCTTCAGCGACTTAATCTATAAGTTTGTAGTAGTCGCTTTAGCGACTTAATGTTTGTAGTAGTCGCTTCAGCGACTTAATGTTTGTAGTAGTCGCTTCAGCGACTTAATGTTTGTAGTAGTCGCTTTAGTGAGCAACGCCAATTTATATAACCAAGAAACCGTCATAGCGATACGCCCAATCATTACCAACTTTGTTCACTCAGAAGCGTTGGAAGCGATTATACCACTGCTGCCGAATCATAATAAAGTACCGGAAACGGTTCAAGCCATACCACAACAGCCTACGGATGAAACAGTCGGCGACTAAGAAACAAAGTTTATTACAAAAACGGGGTATTTTTAAATAGCTTCAGTAGTTTGAAAACTTTTTAACGACAAGAAAACAGGTTGTAAAAAATATTCGTACGATAAGAAATAGGATTTCTATTGAGAACATGCGCTATTATAAATAGATGTTTATTAAAAACTTTTTAACATTATGTCGATTCATCAGGTTTATTTATAGCATTTCCCGATTTGGTTAAATACTATTATCTCGCTCCGCTCGTTACTGCGTTTCACATTTTCAGGCTAAAGTTTCGCTCCGCGAAACTTTAGCCTGAAAACCCCTATCAGGGTTGGGGACTTATTGCTTTGTATTTTCTTCACGCCATTGATAGCTGAGTTGAGGATTTTTCGCTAAAAAGGAAGCGGGTAAACCACCTCGCAGCCAGAGTTGTTGTTCAAGCGGGAAGTCCCGTTTCCTAAATCCCAACAGCGTATAGTAGGAAATTCGACCGGCAAGGCTTTCTGAACTTTGTCGAATCAAATCCCGTGACGCACTGCCTAAAATGAGGTCGTGTTGTTCAGGGTGTGTATCCACTAAAAAACGAATTAACGGAAATAATTCGAGTTGACGTTAAATTTCATCACTGATAATTAAGCCTTGACACCGTTCCAGCGTTAATTGGGGATTTAGAAACTGGGCAATATCTTGTGGATTTTCAAGATAAAAATAGTGATTGGCTTGAACTTGAGTTTGGCAGGACTCGATAATCCGTCCAAACGCCGGGAAGGCAACGCCTTTAAATAAATCCGTCCAAACTTGAGTTT
>Ga0190344_1000181_pt1 | contig 38983 bp, 33 predicted proteins | sample 48721323_MG_FD_161662 | JGI IMG/M metagenome (GOLD analysis project Ga0190344, IMG submission 161662) | Hydrothermal vent microbial mat bacterial communities from Southern Trench, Guaymas Basin, Mexico - 4872-13-2-3_MG | ecosystem: Environmental > Aquatic > Marine > Hydrothermal vents >... | reverse complement strand
TCTTGTAGGCAAAAGCCAGGCCGATCGCTACCAGCAGAACAGCCAGAATTAGAAAAGGACCACGGACCTGTGCCATCCAGGCAGCCAGAGAAACGGATTTTTTGTCTTGTTTTTCCATCATCATATCATTTATTCGTTGAACAAAAATACGTTTTATTTCTTTATCTCATAAACGGGAACCGGATGCATGCCCAGTTCCTGCCACCGGATCACCGCCCGGCTCACGCCGTTGCCGAGGTCTTTACACAGGCGGTGCAGGTCGGGAACGGAAAGGAAAGACCCGGAAGCCACAAAGTGTTCCAGCCAGCCGACATAACCGGCCAGATCACGGTGCGAATGCCGGGAAAAATTCAGACCGGCAACCTGGTCACCGGTCGGCAAGGCAAGGCGGCGGCCACCACGGAGCTTTCTTCGGTCACCACCGGTACCATGTACAATGTATCCTTTACTATTACGTTCAGCGCCACTCCGTATGGCTGGGGATAATGGGTAAGGGTGTTTTCACTGAAGCCATCCGGCAACTCCCGGTACTTCGGATGCCGGAATGAGTTCAGCTCTTCCACGAATTCCCGGGGATCATCGAACAACCGGCCCACCTGATCGAGCTTTTCTTCCCGCGACAGCGATGAAAAACCTTTCAACGGTTTATGGGGTATTTTCTTCTTCATTTTTTTACTATCAGAAAATCGCGGGCCAGTTGCAGCCCCCGGATCTGCCACTCTACATATTGTCTGATTTCCTCATAACTGCCCCGGGCATGTTTCAGAAATTCGCCGGCCTGCCCGTAAACAGCGGGCAGGCGGATGCTGCTGATCAGGGCATAACCGTCGAGGTAGTTCCTGATCCCGCCCGAGATGATCACCTGTTGGCATGACGGATTGGGATCCTCATCCAGCAGGCGGTTAACTGTTTCCACCATCTCCACGGCATCGTGCCCCACGGTGGCCAGCGGGCCGTACAGTTCTTCCTGCCGGCCGCCCGTACGCATCAGTTCGAGCCGGGCAAAATTTGTTCCGCCGAAAGCCCCGAATTCGATCGCCTCCAGAGGCAGGCGGAACAGGCTTCGCAGGCTTTCAGGACCCATACCCTGGCCCACCTCTTTTACGATCACGGGACATCCCAGCTTCTCCACGGCACCAGCAATCACCTCGATGGGAGGCACCGTGAGCCGGTCGCCTTCTGGCTGCAGGCTTTCCTGCATGGGGTTTACATGGATGATCAGGCCGTCGGCCCGGAGCTTCTCCACCAACTTCTTCACCCGGCTGAAATCCTTTTGAAGATAGAATTTTTCCATCTGGGCAATGCCCAGGTTGGCATACAGGGGAGAGGCATCACCCATCACCCCGCGCACATCGAAATCGGGAAATGCGCGATCATCGTCCAGCAATACCCGGCAGGAACCGAGTCCCATCCCCATGCCAAACTCACCGCAGGCCCTGGCCAGATTATGATTGATGGTATGTGCCATCCGGGTTCCCCCCGTCATGCTCGATACCCAGATTGGTACCCGGAATGTCTTTCCCAGAAAAGTAAAAGGGGTCCAGGGCTCGGTGGAATGGGCTTTCAGCAGGGGTTCATACCAGAAACGGTCGTCGCGTTCTTCCTTTCCCACCCGGGAACGGAAGGCAAGTTCAATATGGTCTTTTTTCCTTTCTTCCATGTCAGAAATATTTTAGCATCCGATTTTCCGGGAAATGACCAGCTGAAGGATCTCGCTGGTCTCTTCCCCTATCTCCGGCAATCGCCGGTCACGATATAACCGTTCGATGGCGTAATCCTTCATCAGGCCGTATCCTCCGTGTATCTGAACGGCTTCATCCACCACTTCCCCGGCAATACAAAAACAATACAGCTTCGACATAGCCGCCTCGCCGGTATAATCCATACCCTGGTCTTTCATCCGGCAGGTCTTATCCGGCGTGTTTCGTGCATGTCCGATCTTTGTGGCCATACCGGCCAGTTTGAAAGCAACGGAGATCCGGGGAATACCCATGGCAGAAAACCTGGCCTGATTGTAAAAGATCCGGCCGAAATCGAACCGGTCGGGGAACACCCCTGTCTCCTCCGGGAGGAACACTCCTCCCGAATCGACCAGATAAACACAGGGAAGGCGGTTCTCCGGAGCTATTTCCTGTGCCCGCAGGTGCTTCTTGATGGTTTCTGCCACATAGGCCCCGCCTTTCACCGTGGCATCATTGGCCACCACCACCGCTTCCCTCCCATGAATCACGCCGATGCCCGTAACCAACCCGGCAGAGGGAAACCGGTCGCGGTACTGCCCCATGGCCGCCCGGGGAGAAAACTCGGAAAAGAAAGTGTTCGGATCAAGTAAAAGATCGACCCGCTTACGGGCCAGAAACTTTCCCCGGGCATGATGTTTCTTCACCGCTTCAGGGTATCCGCCCCGGGTATTCTTCTTCAGAATATCTCTGAATTCATTCCGGAGTTTCAGATAATTCCGTTTTCTTTCCAGAAATTCTTCCGACCTGACATCGATCGAGGATACCAATCTTTGCAAAGGAATCAGGTTTTAGGTTCAATCAATATACAAAAAAACCGGGATTTCTTAACGCCGGTTTCAAAACAGTAAAATATCACGATTAGTTCACCGATTGCAGCGCCGGTTCCCATGCACTGGAACATGTCCGGCTGCCCGGGAAAAAGCTTTATCCTTTCCCTTTCCGGCAAAACGCAACGAAAGCAAGTGTACCCGGGGAACTGAACAGTTATTCCGAACGGTCTTATGGAGCGGTATTCTTTTCTGAGCGCAAAAAAGGAATAAAATCTGTCTAAAGGTTGGCATTCAGGGCCTGCAAGGAAAGCACAGGCCTGTCACCCCGCTGGGACATTCTCATAAATATTACCTGAAAAACCTGCGAATTCGGGAGCGTTAGCTAAAGATCAAGAAAGACACCGCGCTCTTATTTTCTCCAGTTGTTCAGCTCGCCGTTTTCGAAATACAGGACCACATTCCGGTATGACCACACCTCGATGGTTTTATCCAGCTCGTGATAACGGTCAATGTTCAGAGGTTTACCCCAGCTGTCGTATACCATACTTCTGTTCATTCCCCGCCATATGGCCCCCCGGGCAATTTTCTCACCCACTTCGCGGCCATATCGTTTCACCAGGATCTCTTCCCGTGTGCCATCGACAGAAACCTCCTGACGGGACACTTCCTCAGGATGTTCCCGGGCCCAGGCCTCCTTCACCATTTTTTCCGTCTCTTCCGTAAAACGGGTCTGATCAATCCGGATATATCCACTGACACCCTCATATTCTGCCAGATAATAATCGCCGAATTCCGAAAAGATCCTTACCTTTTCATTGGCCGGAATAATCATCAATACGGAGCTCAGGTTTTCCATATCCTCGAAAAGCCGCGTCCCCGACAGTGTTACAACATAATATTCTTCTTCACCGGTGAGGCTGGTATCGGGAATTTCCTGTGCGGAAACCGTAAACCAGCAGCCCGTCATGATTCCTGTCAGTACTACCAGTAAGTTTTTCATGATCGGATAGCCTATGTGTACCACAGAATCAGTTCAAAAACCATACCATACCTCTCTGTGTTATCAATCTGTAATACAAATAATTAACAAATTCAAACCCTTTTCCCTTCGTGCCCTGACTTGGGAGAAACCCGGAATTTTATTATCTTTGTGTGTCAATGATCTTTCCGGAAGGATGCACCGGTTCAGTTTGAGTCCCTTCCGAACCATTGGTCCTGTACCTTTCCAAGCATCTTCCAGAATAATTATTTATTAACGAAAATCAAGGAATCTTTCTATGAGATATAAAGGTGATACCCATTCTGTAGCCATCAATTTAAGATCAAAAAAAATACTCAGGCAGATCCTGAAGGAAAACTCCAGGCTGGAGAAGATACTTAAGGAAGCAGAAAGCCCGGCGGAAGTGAATACAAGGATCAGGGAATGGGTTATGCAATGGATGGAAAATCATCCGGTTGCCCTGGAATTTTATAACGGAAGGGGAAATCCTCGATGCATTTTTGAAGAACTTCAGTGGGACGAGATTGCTGCTATTCGGATACTCGATTATATTGACCATGCCGGAACGGTCATTCCCGACCTGAACCAGCGGGGAAAGGAGATCGAAAATGACCCCTTCCGGTTGATGATGCTGGCTTGCCGGAAAGGAACGGGAGGAGCAAAACCCGCCTTTTTTCTCGACATGCTGCATCTGTTCAGGCAATTTAACGGAAAAAAAGTAAGGGAAATACCCGGCAGGGAAAAAGTGAAGAAATGGATGGAACGTTATCCCACGGGACTCGATCCGGAGATCAGCAAACTTCGTGAACAGAACAGGGACCGTATCCTGAACATTATCATCGACCGGATGGAAAAGGGGCTGGTTTCCGACCATAAATATGTTTTCCCTCCCAATATCAACCGGCGTGAGAAGCTGAATATTGCCAGAAAGTGGTGGAACGAACGGCTTTTCCACCTGAGGTTTGCCGTACGCTCCCCTCAGTTGCTGCAGGAAATGCTCGGAGGAACCCTCGAGCCCGAAACCATGGAAATACTCGAAAAAGCACGTGAGGCAGGTATTCCTACCTTTGTGAATCCCTATTACCTGTCCCTGTTGCTGGTGAATGAGCCTTTCAAATACCAGGGAATTGACCAGGCGATCCGCGATTATGTGATATACAGCCGGGAACTGGTGCATGAGTTCGGTGAAATCGTAGCATGGGAAAAGGAAGATGTGGTTGAACCCGATATTCCCAACGCAGCCGGTTTTATTCTGCCCTCCCGGCACAATGTTCACCGGCGGTACCCCGAGGTAGCCATCCTGATCCCCGATACCATGGGAAGAGCATGCGGCGGCCTGTGTTCATCATGCCAGCGCATGTACGACTTCCAGAGGGGTCATCTGAATTTCAACCTCGACGAATTGAAACCCGAAGAAAGATGGCCCAAAAGACTGATCCGCTTAATGGAATATTTCCGTAACGACTCACAGCTCAGGGATATACTCATCACCGGAGGCGATGCCCTGATGAGTACCGACAAGTCTCTGGAAAAGATACTTGATGCCGTTTACGAAATGGCGCTGGCCAAGAAAAAAGACAATCGGTCCAGAAAAGAAGGGGAAAAATATGCCGAAATTGTACGCGTCAGGTTGGGAACCAGGCTGCCTATTTATCTTCCCCAGAGAATCACCCCCGAACTGGTAGCCCTGCTGAAAGCCTTCAGGGATAAAGCCATGAAAATAGGCATCCGGCAATTTGTCATACAGACCCATTATGAGTCGCCCCTGGAGATCACTCCCGAATCGAAACAGGCAGTGGAACGCCTGCTGTCGGCCGGATGGATCGTAATCAACCAGCTTGTTTTTACTGCCGCTGCTTCGCGCAGGGGACATACGGCCCGGTTACGGCAGGCTCTCAACGATATCGGGGTGCTGACTTATTATACTTTTACCGTGAAAGGCTATATGGAAAACAGCCACAATTTCGCCACGAATGCCCGCACCGTGCAGGAACAGGTGGAAGAAAAATCCCTGGGCGTGCTTAGTGGTGACCAGGAGGAATGGCTGGAAGAACTGAACGAAACCGACAACATCCGCCAGTCTATTGACCGGATCAGGGAAAAGGCAGGTGTACCCTTTCTGGCTACCGACCGGAATGTACTGAACCTGCCGGGAGTGGGGAAAAGCCTGACCTTCCGAACGGTAGGAATCACACGCCACGGAAGAAGGATCCTTTCCTTCGATCATGATCATTCACGCTGGCACAGTCCCATTATCAAAAAAATGGGAAAGGTGACCATTATCGAATCCAAACCCATAGCCAGATACCTGGAACAACTGGAGGATATGGGCGAAGATCCTGAAGAATACCGGGATATCTGGGGGTATTCCCTGGGAGTGACAGAAAACCGGGCCTCCGTATTTAATTACCCCGAATATGAATTTCCGGTAACTCGCGAACTTACAAATCTGAAAATCGAATAATTATTTGTTTTTCAGATTTTTTTTTTGACGTTCCGTATCAGAAAAATAAAAAATGAATCCCATCCCTGAAAAAAACACCGTACCGTTGCATGTACGGAATGATTTTCCCTCCCTGCAAAGAAAGCACCGTGGTAAGCCGGTAATCTATTTCGACGGACCGGCAGGCACCCAGGTACCACTGGCAGTGATTCATGCCATTTCGGAATACTACGGAAAATACAACGCCAACTCGCACGGCTGTTTCGACACCAGTCGGGAAACCGACGACATGGTGCTGGAAACCAGAAAACTGCTGGCCACTTTTCTGGGAAGTTCTTCCTGGAAAACGATTTCCCTGGGGGCGAACATGACCACGCTGAACTATTCCCTCAGCAGGGCTATCAGGCGTTCACTGGAAGAAGGCGACGAGATCGTCATCACCCAGCTCGATCACGAAGCCAACCGGGGACCCTGGCTGGAACTGGAAAAAACGGGAATACGGGTTAAGGAAGTGCGCATCCACCAGAACGGCACCCTCGACATGGACGATCTGGCAAGAAAGATCACCCGTTCCACCCGGCTGGTGGCCGTTGGCATGGCATCCAACGCCCTGGGAACCGTGAACGACCTGCACCTGATCCGGAATCTTACCCATCAGGCAGGGGCCTGGCTGCTGGCAGATGCCGTGCACTATGCACCGCATTTCCCCATACATGTGGAAGAACTGGATGTAGACTTCCTGTTGTGTTCGGCCTACAAATTTTACGGTCCGCATGCAGGAATTCTGTATACCCGCGAAGGATTGCTCGACCAGCTGGAGCCCGACAGGCTGAAAACACAGGATCAGCAGGCTCCCTACCGGATCGAAACGGGCACTCCCAACTTCGCCACCATTGCCGGCGTGGGCGAGGCCATCAGGTACCTGGCCGGTCTGGGAACCGGAGCCTCCCTGAGGGACCGGCTGGTTTCGGCCATGGAAAAGATCGGATCGTATGAAAAGGAGCTGGCCCTGAAACTGTATCACTATCTCAGGTCCAGGCCCGGCGTCAAAATATACGGTCCTCCGTTTGAAAAATACGAACGCACTCCCACCCTGTCATTTACGGTGGAAGGAAAAACAGCCCGGGAAGTGGCCTGTTTCCTGGGAGACCGGGGCATCTATGTATGGGACGGAGATTTCTATGCACGCCGTCCGGTGGAGGTTTTGAATCTCTCTGGCCGGGGAGGACTGGTCAGGATCGGCATGTCAATGTACAATACCGGCGAAGAAGTGGAAAGACTTACAAAAGCAATGAATGAACTGTTCAAAACCATCTGACCGGATCATATCCTGATGAAAACGAAGGGGAATCATGGCAGGGAAAGAAAAATCATTCGGGAAAAATACATGCCGGAAGGTAAGGAAAACACCTCATGATTAAACACATACATCATGCATAAGCCCCCACACCAGATGCTGGTTATTTTCGGAGCTTCGGGCGATCTTACCCGGAGGAAGCTCATCCCGGCCCCGTTCGACCTTCACCGGCAGAATCTGCTGCCCGGTAATTTCGTTATCCTGGGCCCGGGCAGAACGGAACACACCGATGAATCGTTTCGTAATCTTTTCAGGGAATCGCTTGAAGAAAAGCATCCGGAAACTGCCACATCTTTCCTGCAGCGGTTGTTTTACCACCCCGCCGGGTCAGTATATACCCATTGCATGCCAGCTGACAGGGCAGGAACTGAACCGGGAAAAAGAACCGGACGGCTTCACCCGGATGATCATTGAAAAACCTTTCGGTCACGATCTGAAATCGGCACAGGCCCTGAACCGGAACCTGAATATCAGGGGGTTCCTGCTATACAAACCGACCCCAGTGTTTCCCTGATCTGTTCTTCGCTGTCAAGTCCCGTAACTCCCCATATCCGGTTACCGTCCAGGCGTAACCCGACCAGTCCGTTGTAAGGGTCATTCATCATATGATATTCCCCTTCCAGGAATTCGGTTTTCGTGAACCGGTAATACGCTTCCAGTACCTCCCTGCATTCACCCGGCTGTTCTTTCTCCAGCAGAAAAAGGGTGAACCTGTCATCGCCTTCCTCATACTGAACCGCAAAAACACCGGAAAGGAATTCATGCCCCATGAAATTCCGGGCAACAAAGGTTTCTGTCCGGGGTAACCGGTTTTCAGAGGGAAACAGGCTCAGGGCTACAGGAAGTGAAGGTTCCGGATCGATGTTGTCGGCCACTTTCCCGGCCAGTTCGAGGATAAACTTTTCTGTTTCCGGATCATCGTCATGGCTTATGATCTTCACATAAAACCTGGCGGCAACAAAATTCAGTATACCGCCCTCCTGGTATCCTTCTGCACCCACCTCCACAAAATGGAAATCGGGATACCTTTCCTGGCTGTATATTCCGAAAGCATGCACCGGCGTGGCATGCCGGTACAGTTCCACCTTCACGGGATGACCTTCGCCGCGGGAATACCCGGCAATATGCAGATCGATAAAATCATAGCTGAGATAGGCATCGGCTCCCCCGTTGATATAATCCCACAGGTTACCGGGCTGGTAAACAGGATAATCGAAGGCGATATCATAACCGTCCACCTCGGGAAAAATGCCTTCCACACCGGTTTCCTGAGCCCTTGCCGGATTCCAGACCCACAAGAGGATACATCCAATAAAAACAAATATCTGTTTCATGATTTTCATAGAAATTAAGCCATAAATAAATCTGCAGGCACATCTTTCCATTTGGCTACCCTGCTTATCCTCTCCGCCACCTGATATCCCCTGCGGCATGTTACCGTGCATTCGACACAATCGCTGCAGGGTTCTGAAGGCAGTCCGAGCGAGGTGACCAGTGCTCTGGCTTCAGCATAAGCACGGTACCCGTAAGTATACATATAACCCCGCATCAGATCGGGAATGGAAAGTCCTTTCCTGCACTGGCCCAGGCAATCGTTACAGCCCAGGCAGAAAAGCGATGCCTCGTCCCTGGCCAGCCTGAGATCTTTCATTTCATCGTCAGACAGGTTAAGATCTTCCATCACCGAGAAGGATTCCTCCAGTTCATTGAAACTGGTATATCCGGGAATGGCCGTATGAATATTGGGATTGAGCAATGCCCATTTCAGGGCGGCTTTTACATTGATGGGTCTGGTGCGGTCGTTGTCGAAAAATGCACCTGCCATCGTTTTCATAGCGATCAGACCGATGCCTGCTGCTGCGGCTTTTTCCAGGGCATCGTTCATTTCCTTCCAGTCGGCCATCTGAAAATTGTACGAGGTAAGTATCACATCGTAAAAACCGCTTTCAGCGGCTTCATCGATCACCCCGGGCATATTCTTGTGGGTTGAAAAGCCAATGAATCGGGCCCTGCCGTCCTGTTTGATCTGTTCAAGTTTTTTCAGCAGGGGTTCATACGTAACTGCCTGTCTGCTCGACAAAGCGTGCACATGCAAAATGTCCACATAATCCATCTGCAGGCGCTCCAGACTGGTGCGGAACATCCTGTCAAATTCCTCCGGGTCGGTTTCCGAAGTTAAATGTCCTGTCTGCCGGTCCGTTCCCGTTGGTTTCACCTTGGTGGCCACAATGAACGAATCACGCGGGTAATCCTTGAATACCTCCCCCAGCATCCTTTCGTTGTTACCCCGCTGGTAATTGTTGGCCGTGTCAAACAGCACCACTCCCCTGTCCAGGGCTGCTCTTACCAGGTTCGGATTATCGGCCCGCATCACTCCCATGCTGACCACAGGGATTCGCAGGCCGGTCCGGCCCAGGGTACGGTAAACCAAATGGCTTTCCTGCTCAGAGCCTGAGGAAGCCAGAGCCGTCTTTCCCAGCATAACTCCGGAAGCCCCGAGGGCAGCCGATTTAAAGAAATTCCTTCTATCCATGTTCTTATGTATTTACTTATCAACCTGCATATTATGACGGAAATTTATATAAAATACGTCTTTATTCGATCAGAATTGCCCAACCATTCGGCTTTCTTTTTCTATCATACTGACTGAGTGCTATTTGTAAAATAATTTGTACTGGTTACAAATAATTTTTTCGTCCCCCGGCAAGAACCGCATTTCTTTCTATCTTTACCTGGCGAATGGTTTTTTATATGGGAACAATCAAACAGGAGCATTTTATCAAAGCGCCGGCAGAAGATATCTATAACGCCCTGGTCAATCCGTTTGCCATTGAACTGTGGTCGGGTTATCCGGCCAGGATGTCAGAAGAGGAAGGCAGTGAGTTCGAGATTTGGGAGGGAGACATTGCCGGCCGGAACCTGAAATTTGAAAAGAACCGGATGATACAGCAGGAATGGTACTTCGGCGAACAGGAAGAATCATCGGTGGTAACCATCTGGCTGTATAAAGAAAAAAAAGGCACCCGCATCAAGCTGGAGCACACGCACGTGCCCGACAGTGAAATGGAAGAGATGGAAAAAGGCTGGAAGAGGTATTACTTCGATGCCCTGAAACATTATTTTGAGGAATAGCCCTTACCCCCGGATCCCGATCATGATGATATCATCTACCTGATCCAGCGGGCCTTTCCATTCATGGAACGTACGGTCGATTATCCGGTACTGTTCATCCATTCTCTTATCCTGGATATCCAGCAGGAGCTGTTTCAGGTTCCTAGAAAGGAATTTTTTCCCTTCAGGCCCACCGAACTGGTCAACGTACCCGTCGGAAAAGATATAAAAGGAATATCCGGGTTGATAAGTCAGGGTATGGCAGGTAAAGGGTTTCTGTTCCTTGGCTGAGATCCCGATGGGCATTTTTTCAGCTCTGATTTGTTTCAGAATGTACCGGTCGTTTTTCAGATCCCCCTTATTCTTCTCAAATCCGTTCCCCTGCACCGGATTTTTTTTCTTCTCCCTCGCGGTAAGTGGCCTTACCATATAGAGCGGATTGTAAGCCCCGGCATACTTTACCGTTTGTTTCCCTTTATCGAATACCAGCACCGCAACATCCATCCCGTCTTTTGTTTCGTTTTCCTTGCCCGTCTGTTTCAGGGAGCTCATCACCAGCTCTCTGAGCTGGTTCAGAATGCTGTCAGGTTCCAGAACATGAAAAATATTCACAATCTCATTCAGGAAAGAAATACCCAGCATGCTCATGAAGGCTCCGGGCACACCGTGACCTGTACAATCGGCGGCAACCACCACGATTTTTTCATCTTTCTGTGATATCCAGTAAAAATCGCCGCTCACAATATCCCTGGGAAGAAAATAAATAAAGTGTTCGGAAAAATACTCGGCCAGGATCCGTTCCGATGGAAGCAACGCCTGCTGAATACGGCTGGCATAGTGAATGCTGTCGGTAATTTCCTCTTTCTGCTTTACCACTTCGGCCGTACGTTCCGCCACAATACCCTCCAGCCTGATCTTTTCCCTCACCAGCCGGCGGGCATTCAGGCGTACGATCAGGGTAACCACCAGCACCGCCAGAACGATATAACCCAGGAAAGCTACCACCGTCTGATACCACGGCGGCTGAATGACAAAAGCGAACGAGGCAACCTCACTTTCATTCCCGTATATGTTCCGGGCTTTTACCTGAAAAGTATAATGCCCCGGAGCCATATTATAGAAGGGGAAACTGGTCACCCGGCTCCAGGCCGACCATTCGCTCTGCCGGGAACCCAGCAAACGGTAACTGTACTCAATCTTTTCAAATTCTTCGAAAAACGGTGCCACCCAGTCAATATCAAGATTCCGGAGACTGAAGGGAAAAACATATTTGAATTCCTCATTCTGTTCCGGTCCTACAATCCGCTCTCCTGTTTCACTGACACGGAAATTGGAACCGTAAAACACCACACTGTCCTGATTCACCCTCACCCTCCGGATCAGGGTATGGAAGGGCTGGGCATAATATTGCCGTTCCGGGGGAAACTTCCCGGCCAGCTTTTCATCGAAAGAAAACAAACCATCTGACCGGCCGAACCACACCAGACTATCACGATCGGGATAAATGGCATCCACCCACCGGTCAAAACGGGCCAGCAACACACTGTCAACAATCCAGCCCTGACCATCTTCCGATGGGCTGATTTTCATCACTTTATGTATCCTTTCCTCGGTGGTTACCTGATACAGGAATACCCAGTAATTATTCTTCCGGTCGGCTTTTACCCGGAAAACTCCGTACCGGCCGTTATGCATCGGTTGGGGGAAACTGGTATCGGGCTCGAACACATCTTTTTCCCTGTTGAAACGGTAAATTCCCTGCCGGGTAGCCAGCCTCCACCCGTCACCATAAGAAAATATTTCGTTTTCTTTCATCACGGGCAGACCGTCATCGGTGGTATAATGAACCAGCGTGGTATCACCGTCCTGAAAAGAATAATGGTAAATCCCGTTCACATAGGTGCCTGCCCACACCGAACCGTCGGGATCAAAGGCTATGCTCCGTACTTCGTTCATGATCCCCTCTACCTTATGATACCACCACACCCCGTCGTGGTATTCGATGATATTGAGCCCTCCGTTGTCACCAACCAGTAAATATTCCGGAAATTCGGGATCCACATGCAGACGGAAGGCGGGAATGATAGCGTTCTCATCCACCCTTCCCCTCACCTGCCGGTCAAACCAGATCACCCGTTTTTCGTCGGTAATATCGTATATCCCACCGAGGGACCCCACCAGAAGATGTTCTTTACCGGTGTCTGGATTTAGCCACCGGGCAAATGACCATGCCTCATTGATAGGATCCTTCCCGTAAAGGACCGGAACCGGAAGAGATCCTTCCCTGATGGCATATACTCCGTTGAATGTAGCCACGTACAGTACCCCCCGGAAACGGATAATATCCATCACAAACCCTTTCAGGCCCGACAGTTCATCAAACTTCCTGACAGGAATGTGATAATCCACCCGGGTAAGGCCTTCATTCATGGCCAGCCACAGAGGCGAGGCCAGTGTATTATCCTCACAGGTATATGCCGAAATGATGGTATGATCCTGAAGCCCGTTTTCACCGGTCAGGTGGTTTACCGCCTTCAGGTTCTCATCCAGTATAATGGCCCCGTTATACAGGGTGGTAAAAGCATACCATCCTCCGGCAAGGGGCACACCGTAGTACAGGGTTCCCGATTTGAACAACTCGTTCACGGCAGGATCGATGATATTCTTTCCCACTTCGCCGGTCCGGGGATTAAAAGAATATAAACCGCTGGAACCCGTTCCCACCAGCAACTGATCATCCACAAAGGGTAACAGTACAAAAATGTTTTTATGAATAAAAAAATCGCCTCCGTGAACCGGTACGGCAGAATCTCCCTTCAGTTCAAGCAAACCCTTGACATAATTGCCGATAAAGACCCGGCCGTTGATCCCGAAACTGAAATTGCTGGCGGCAGGAAGTGAAAGCACACGTACCGAATCATGATCGTATATGAACAATTTTTCGGCAGCACTGAAAAAAACCGAATCGCCCAGACAGAATGTTCTCCATACGTGCTGGGCAAAACCCCGGTGGGAAGAATCAAGCTTTCCCATCAGTGAACGGTAGGTCATTCTCCCCAGTTCATCGGGTTCCAGGTATCCGAATTCTCCGATAGCTCCCACATAAATCGTACCCCGTCTGTCCCTGGCCAGCGATTTAACGGAAGAATTATTCGGCAGGCTGATCTTATGCCATGTTTTCCCGTCATATTCGATCACCCCGTCATCATTATTCCCCAGGTAGATCACCCCCCGGTCGTCCTGCAAAACAGCCCAGTTCTGTTCCGCAGCACTCATCATGGCCGGGGTATAATTGGTAACCATGGGTAAACCGTTTCTGTTGATCTGCGACCGGACAGCAAGGAACGGACACAGCAGAATCATCAGAAGCAGAGTCTGTTTCATAGGAATAACCAGATCGGATCACATTAATAACAAATAAAGTTAAATATACAATCAGAAATCTTATTAAAAAAGTATTTTCCCTTCCGGTGTTTCCGCTGACAGGAGCTTCTTCTCGGTTCACCGGAATTTGACCGGCCATTCTCTTTACCGTTCAGGCCGAAATGTTTAAATTTTCCCCGGTAAAAAACTCCCCTTGATTTTTTTTCGTATAATTAAGAATGTAATATATCTACCGGGTGAATCCATGGTCTGAAAATATCAGCAAGCGCATACTGAGAATCTTCCTGTTCATCTGGTCTGCTGCGGTAACACATCCGAACGCCTTGCTTTCCCAGGGATTTTCGGAAAAACATTCCCTCCGGCTTCTCTCGGCCACCCCCGAAGCGTTGATCATGGAAAACCTTCCGGGCAGTATCGGCTACACTACCATGGAAGCGGCCGGAAATACCTATACCCGGATCCGGTTGCCGGGTTACCTGAACAATGACCGGCCGGGTATGCCCGAACTGCCGGTTGTTCACGCCACAGTGGAGATACCTCATGAAGCAGGGCTGGAAGTGGTGATCCTGGGAATAGACTCTCTGATCATCCCGCTGACAGAAAAAGGATACCCCCACCCCATTTATCCATCACAGCCCAGCCTACGGAAGGATACCCCGCAGCCGGACAGGCCCTTTTATTTCGACAGCCTGGCATACCGGCAAAACCGTTTTACGGGAGACAACCTCATCAGGGTCGAACCCATAGGCATCATGCGGGGAAGCCGGCTGGCAAGGATTACGGTTTCTCCTTTCCGTTACCATCCGTTGAAACATCTTCTGATCGTTTATACCCGCGTAAAATTTGAGATCCGTTTTATCCATCCAAACCATACATTAACCAGGAATAAAAAGAAAAAATATTATTCCCCCTTGTTCGAGCCTCTGCTGAAAAAATCACTGAATTATGAAGCTCCGGCAGGAAAAACGGGAGAACAGCCCGTGGCAGAAACCTTCGTTATTCTGGCCGACAGCCTGTTCCGTGATGCCCTGGCTCCCCTGGTGGAATGGAAAACAAAAAAAGGGTTCCGGGTAATTGAAATGTACAAAGGAAAACCGGGAACCGGTGAAACACCTGAAGAATTCAAAACCAGCCTGAGCCAGTTGTATCATAACCCGCCCGCGGGAACCGCCCCGCCGGGATTCCTCCTCATTGTGGGCGATGTGGATCAGATCCCTTCCTCAGCCGGTACCGGCCATATTACCGACCTGTATTATGCCTGTTACGACGGCGAGGGAGATTACCTTCCCGAACTGTTTTACGGCCGTTTTTCCGCCAATACGGTAGACGAACTTATCCCCCAGATAGAGAAAACCCTGGAATACGAACAATATCTCTTCCCCGATCCCTCTTTTCTGGATGAAGCAGTCATGATCGCCGGAGTGGATAACACCTACGCTTCCCTGCACGGAAACGGTCAGATCCGTTACGGGACAAGTTATTACATCAACAGTGCCCATGGCATCACTTCCCATACCTACCTGTATCCCGAATCGGGTTCTGCATCGGAAGCCATCAAATCGCACCTCAGAAACGGCGTGGGCTTTGTCAATTATACCGGGCACGGGCAGTACGACCGGTGGGAGAATCCCGTATTCAGTATATCCGATATCCCCTCTCTGACCAATACACACCGCTTCCCCCTGATAATCGGGAACGGATGCGCCACCAACCGGATGGAACATTACGCCTGCCTGGGGGAAGCCCTTCTTCGTGCCCCGGGAAAAGGAGCCCTGGGATACATCGGTTGCAGCAACGATTCATACTGGGACGAGGACTATTACTGGGCCGTGGGGGTGGGTAACATTGTATCCCATCCCCTGTATGAAGAAACCGGCCCGGGCATGTACGACAAGGTTTTCCATGAAGGAAACGAATCGGAAAATTCCTGGGCGCCCGCACAGGGACAGATGGTATTTGCCGGGAATATGGCCGTCCTGGAAGGCAGTCCGCGCTACGCAAAATACTACTGGGAAATTTACCAGCTCATGGGCGATCCCTCCCTCATGCCGTATTTTTCCGTCCCCGAACAACTCACAGCCTCTTTTCATAGCCAGGTGCCCGTCGGAACATCCTATCTCAACGTGCTGACCCTCCCCGGAGCGTATGCAGCCCTTTCGTCGGAAACCCAATTGATGGCAGCCGCCCATGCCGGAGAAGACGGTCTGGCTGTTCTTCGTTTCGAACCCCTTACTCAGACTGATACCCTGTATCTGGTGATCACGGCACAAAACCACCAGCCCCTGTTCGATACCCTGATGGTAAGCGATCCCGATTCCGTATTCCTTTCCCTGGAAAGCTGGTATGTACGCGATACTTCGGGAAACAGCAACGGGATCATGAATCCGGGCGAAGATATCAGGCTGGGGATCACTCTCCGCAATCTCGGCATGGAAGAAGCCGCTCCGGTTCATCTCAGCCTGCACACAGCCGACACCCTGATCAGTCTCATCGATTCGCTGGATACGGTACCTTCCCTGCCCGGCCAGACTTCCGTCACCCTGGATACCGCCTTCCGCTACGTGGTGACCGAAAAAGTACCCCGGGAACATACGGTACGATTTCAGCTGATCACCACCGATCAAAAAAACCGTGTTTTCGAACATTTCATCGATCTGGTGGTCCATACACCCGATCCTTTCATCGAACGGATCCTGATCAACGACTCCCTGCAGGGCAATCTGAACCGGCGGATCGACCCGGGAGAAACTTTTGAATTACAGGTGCAGGCGGGTAATCAGGGCCCCGGATCGCTCCAGCATCCCGTCCTGAACGTTCAACCGGGAATTGATATCGGTCTTCTCAGTGCTGCCGAAGTTTCTTTCGACAGCCTGGGTCCCGGCGAAACAGTATACGCTTCTTTCCTGATGAAAGCCGCCCCGGAAATGGAACAGGGAAGCAGGACCGATTTTGCAATTACCTGGGGTTCTGAATATTACAAGACTCAAGCCAGTTTCTCCCCGTTGGCGGGGATCCCGTACGAAGACTTTGAAACGGGAGACCTGCTCCAGTTCTCCTGGCAAAACGATCCCGTCCATCCCTGGGAACTGACTTCCGAACAGCCCGCGGAAGGCCGTTTTTCCCTGCAATCGGGAGACATTACGCACGGACAGTCAACCAGCATGGAACTGACACTGTATTTTCCCGAAGATGATACCCTTGTTTTCCTCCGCCGGGTATCGTCGGAATACCATTATGATTTTCTGAGGGTGTATGTTGACGGAATGATGAAGGAAGAATGGTCGGGTGAGGTGCCCTGGGATGAGGCAAAGATCCCTGTGACCCCCGGCCTGCATACCCTGAAATTCACCTATTCCAAAGACTACAACACCACCAACGGCAGTGACAGGGCCTGGATCGACAGGATCATCTTCCCCCGGGCAGTACACCGAATGGCCGGCCAGGTCACGGCAGACGAAACCACCGGTAACGGGAACCAGACGGTCGAGGCCGGAGAACAGGTCACTGTACTGACCATCCTGGACAACCCCGGCATAACCGGCGGGTATCCGGTAACGGCCCGGCTTTCAGCGGAAGAACCGCTCATCATACTGCATGACAGCATCTGGGAATTCCCGGAAACGATCACTCCCGAAAATCAGCTGCTGGAGGCAAAGTTTGATATAGAAACGGATCCCCTGATCCCCGACGGGTACACTGTTCCCCTGGTGATCACCCTCACCGACAGTACAAGGGGTTTCTGGGAATATTTTGCTGAAATGACCATCAATGCCCCTTCACTGGAGATCACGGAGGTATGGTGGAACGACAGCATCACAGGGAACGGAAACGGGCAGCTCGACCCTGGAGAAATCATGGATTTTCACGTGGTCATCCGGAATGCCGGGCATGCCGGAGCAGGTCAGTCAACATTCTTTCTGGAAACACATCCCGAACACGGAACACCCGTCACATTCCTGACTGATACGGCACAAATCCCGTTCCTGGCCGCCGGCAGCTCGCAGACGGTAGTATTCCGTATGGAAGCCGCAACCGGCGTTACCGATCCCCTGATTCCCTTCCTGCTCAGGCATATCGAACAGGGTGATACCCTGCTCGGCAGCTGGTACAAATCGCTGGGCCATCCCTGTGAGGATTTTGAAACGGCAGGTTTCGACAAATTCCCCTGGATTACGGAGGATGCCGCGCACTGGATGATCACCCCGGATTCGCCGGCTGAAGGCAGGTATTCCGCCAATTCGCCCACCACAGAACATAGCGGAAAATCATCGCTGCGCCTGGTGGTGGAAAACCGGGATAACGGAGATCTTCTCTTTTTCAGGAAGGTGTCTTCAGAACAGAAATACGATTTTCTGGAGTTCCACCTGGACGACATCCTGGTCCAGCAATGGTCGGGTGAAACAGACTGGGCAGCCGTATCCTATCCCCTGCCCGGAGGGATCCATACCCTGACCTGGACTTATGCCAAAGACAGATCCGTCAGTACGGGCGATGACCGGGCCTGGATCGACTACGTGGTGTTGCCCGCCGAAAGCAAAGCCGTGCATATCGATCTGGAAACGGCCGGATTCCGCTATCCGGAAAACGATTCCATCCTCGGTACAGAAGAAAGGATCTGCATCGGCGTGGTCAATCACAGCAGCATCCCGCTCAGCAACATTCAGGTAAGCTATGCCGTCGACCGCAGCACACCGGTATCGGAAATCATAACAGAACCCATCCAGCCCGGCGATACCTGCTGGCACGAATTCACAGGTACGATCGACCTGTCGCCCGAGGGAAGCTATGAGCTGACAGCCGCCGCAAGGCATCCGCACGACTGGTACCCGGAGAACGATTCCTGCCGGATCATTCTCGAAAACCTGTCACCCGAATACAAAATTCCTGTGGCAAGCCTGCCCGGACTGTTCCTGTTCCCACAACCGGCACAGGATATGCTGCACATCACATTCACTGCTACAGGGAGCAACCCGGTGGTATTGCTGGTTACCGATATAACCGGAAGGGTAAGGATCACCAGGAACATGGAACCGGTTTATGGAAAAAACAGCCATACTTTGTATCTTCGCACTCTGGAGCCCGGGATATATATTTTGCATTACAGGGAAGGATCCAACACGCAACATACCGTTTTCCTCAAGGAATGACGGCAGTGCCCGGGGCCTGACAAATATTTCCGGTGTGAGCAATTACATTAATCAGCTGATCAGGGAAGGGGAACACCAGCAACTGGATTTCAAATACGGCATTACCGATTCCAGAAAGATTGCCCGGACCCTTTCCGCTTTTTCCAACACCCGCGGGGGCAGGCTTCTGATCGGAATCAAAGACAATGGGAATATTTCGGGGGTAAAAACCGAAGAGGAGTATTACATGCTGGAAGCAGCTGCCCAGATGTATTGCCGTCCGGAAATATCCTTCGAAGTGAAGAAATGGCAGGTAAATGAAAAGACCGTTCTGGAAGCGATCATCCCCGAAGCCCCGGAAAAACCCGTGCTGGCTCCCACAGAACAGGGGCCGTGGAAGGCTTTCATCAGAGTTAATGATCAAAATCTGGTGGCTGCCAGGGTGATCCTCAAAATATGGAAACTGGAAAACAGGAAACATGGCCTCAGCATCAAATACACCCGCAAGGAAAGAATGCTGATCGAATGGCTGGAAAAAAACGAGACCATTACCCATACCCAGTTCTGCCGTATAGCCACCCTCACCCGCGACAGTGCCGAGAACATCCTGGCGCATCTGGTGGTGCTCGGGGTCCTGTCCATGGAAGTCGGACAGAAACAGATCCTGTTCCGGCTGAATGCACCGGATGAAAAAATATGAAATCTGAATAACAGAACGAAAACAATGAAAACCATCGGATTGCTGGGCGGCATGTCGTGGGAGTCAACCGCCGAATACTACCGGATTATCAATGAAGAGATCAACCGCCGCATGGGGGATTCCCATTCGGCATCCATACTGATGTATTCCTTCGATTTTCAGGAAATAGAAGACCTTCAGCACCAGGGTGCATGGGACCGGATGGAAATCATGCTGGCAGAACAGGCCCGGAAGCTGGAACAGGCGGGTGCCGCACTGCTCCTGATCTGCACCAATACCATGCACCGGCTGGCGCCCGCGATCGAAAAGGCCATCGGCATTCCCCTGTTGCATATCGCCGATGCTACCGGACAGGCGATCGTACAAAAACAAATCCACACGGTAGGACTGCTGGGCACCCGGTTCACCATGGAAGGTGATTTCTACCGGAAGCGCCTGGACGAACGGTTCGATCTGAATGTCATCGTTCCCACACCGGAGGAAAGGGAGGAGATCCACCGGATCATATACGGGGAACTGGTGACCGGAAAAATACGGACACCTTCCCGGGAAAAATTCATCCGGGTGATCGGATCACTGGGAAAACGCGGTGCGGAAGGTATTATCCTGGGCTGTACCGAAATTCCCCTCCTGGTAAAACAGGAACATTCCCCACTGCCACTGTTCGACACCACCACCCTCCATGCATTGGCCGGTGTGGAGATGATCTTGAAATAAATTTAATTAATATTACATAATATTAAATCATATATTATTATATTTAATATTATATTTATTTATATTTATATTACTTTTAATATTATTAATATGTTATTTTACTTTATTTATCAACCGGCTGCATCGCATCCTGTTTTCCCTGCCGGGAGAATTTCATTAATTTTGTGACAAACAAACAACAGACCATGAAACCTTCTCAGGCACCTACCCGTGAAGAAGCCTGGAAACTTTTCAGGCAGTACAATGAATCGGAAAGTCTTATCAAACATGCCCTGGCAGTGGAAGGAGTGATGCGGTACATGGCCAGAAAGTATGGGGAGGATGAAGAAAAATGGGGAATTATTGGGCTGGTACATGATCTGGATTATGAGAAATATCCCGACCAGCACTGCCAAAAAACGGAAGAGATCCTGAGGGAAAACCACTGGCCGGAGGAATATATCCGTGCCGTACTAAGCCATGGATGGGGCATAGTGACCGATGTCAAGCCCGAATCCCTCATGGAAAAAGTATTATTTGCCGTGGACGAGCTTACGGGCCTGGTCGTCACTTCTGCCCTGGTAAGGCCCTCCCGTTCGGTAATGGATATGGGAGCCAAATCGGTTAAAAAGAAATGGAAAGACAAACGGTTTGCCGCCGGGGTAGACCGTTCCGTTATAGAAAAAGGAGCAGAGATGCTGGGAGTGGAACTGGGTGACCTGATCACGGACACGATCATGGGCATGCGGGAAGTGGCCGCTGAAATCGGCCTGAAAGGAAATCCGCAGCAGGCAACATCCTGACAGCCGGCTGCCTGGCCGGGCCTTCCGTTTTCGCCGTGAAGGAAACTCCCGGGCACCGGCATTTCTTCCCTGTAAAACAACCGGCTTATGAGCAGGCAGGCTACATTCCGGTTTTACGAGGAGCTGAACGACTTCCTTCCTGCAATGAGGAAAAAAAAGGCTTTTACCCATTCCTTCACGGGAACGCCATCGGTAAAAGATGCCATTGAAAGTCTGGGAGTACCGCATACGGAAGTAGACCTGATCCTGGTGAACGGCCGGCCGGTGGATTTTTCCTCCCTGCTGACCGGCGGGGAATATATTTCGGTATACCCCTGTTTCGAAAGCCTGGACATATCGGGAGTCACCGGCCTGCACGACCGGGGTCTGCGCATCAGCCGATTTATTCTGGACGTGCACCTGGGCAAGCTGGCAAGGTACCTGCGACTGTTCGGTTTCGACACCGTTTATGAAAAAGATTACGACGACCGGGAAATAGCGCGCCGGAGCGTGGAGGAAAAACGCATCCTGTTGACACGCGATGTGGGGTTGCTGAAACACAAAGACCTGACTCACGGATACTGGCTTCGCTCACAGCAACCCATGACACAGTTACAGGAGGTGCTGGATCATTTTGACCTGTATTCGCAGGCAAAGCCTTTCAGCAGATGCATGGCATGCAACGGAATCATTTCGCCGGTCAGCCGGCAGGAAGTAGAGGAACAGATCCCTCCCCTCACCGGAAAATATGTTCAAGCTTACTCCCGTTGCACGCGGTGCGGCAAAATATACTGGGAAGGAAGCCATTATGAAAGAATGAGGGACACGGTAGCCCGGGTCCTGGGCAGAAAAAACTCTTCAGACTCATCCTGACCATGAACAGAACTTTTGTGATCGGCGACATACACGGAGCATTTCTTAGCCTGCAGCAATGTTTCGAAAGAGCGGGATTTGACGCCTCGGCCGACCGGCTCATCTGCCTGGGGGATGCCTGTGACGGATGGCCGGATGTGGCAGAGGTGATGGAGACCCTTTCTTCCCTTCCCCATCTGGTGTATATTCTGGGCAACCACGACCAGTGGGCACTGGAATGGCTCAGGACAGGAAACCCATCGCAGGCCTGGCTTATGCAGGGGGGAACGGCCTGTGTGAAAGCCTATCCCGGCGGTATGCCTGAACCGCACCGGCAGTTGCTGGAAAATGCCCTGCCGTTTTTTCTGGAAAACAACCGGCTTTTCGTTCACGGAGGATTTGATCCCGGAACTCCCCTGGAAGAACAGGATACCGATATACTGGCATGGGACCGCGAGCTGATACAGCAGGCCATGGAGCTGGCCGGGCAGAACGAAGATACCAGGCTTACAGGGTTTTCCGAGGTGTATGTGGGACACACTCCCACCATCCGGTACGGCAGCGACCGTCCCATCAAAGCGGGTGAATTCTGGCTGATGGATACGGGAGCCGGCTGGACCGGGCCTCTGAGCATGATGGATACCGGCACACACGAAATATTCCAGGGAGACCCTCCCGCCAACCTCTATCCCCCTTCCAGCGGAAGGTTATTTATCTGAGTACAGGATTCAGGAAACCGACAGAATGGCTTTTTCCAGCAGCGCTTTCGTGGCCCGGGTACCGGCATACTCATCCAGCCCGCTGCCTTCGTATTCAATACCGATATATCCCCTGTAACCCGAATCTTTCACAATCCGAAGCATGCGATAGAAATCGGTATGGATTTCATTCCCCTCCTCATCGAATTCATGGGATTTGGCAGAAACACCCTTTGCCCAGGGCATCAGTTCCTTCACACCCAGGTAGCGGTCATATTCCTCATCGGCACTGATTCTGAAGTTTCCGAAATCGGGAAGGGTTCCCACCCGGGGATGATCCACCATCCGCATCACTTCGGAAAGCCATTTGGCATTGCTGGAAAGGCCCCCGTGATTTTCCACAATCACGTTGATATTGTAACGGTCGCCGTATTCACACAGTTTCCGCAAGCCGTCGGCCGCCAGTTTCATCTGTTCCTCATACGATCCTTCGCTGCGGGCATTCACCCGGATGGAATGGCACCCCAGAAAGGCGGCAGCTTCCACCCATTTATGATGGTTGGCAACGGCCTCGAGGCGTTTCTCTTCGTCGGGATCGCCCAGGTTTCCTTCATTGTCGCACATGATCAGCAGACTGACCACTCCCTCGCCGTCGCAGCGTTTCTTCAGTTCGGCCAGGTATTTTTCGTCACGCGCCCTGCCGGGATAGAACTGGTTAACATACTCCACCGCTTCGATTCCGAAATCCTGCCGGGCTATGACAGGAAAATCGAGGGGATCCTTGTCCAGGCTTTCATCCCAGAAGGTACGGTGTAACGACCACTGTGCCAGAGAGATTTTATACAGGGGGGCTTTACGGCCCCGGCAGGCTGACAACAAGGAAGGAGCCAGCATCAGGCCCGTTCCCGCCAGCACGGTACTGGAAAGAAATTTTCTTCTGTTTTGAGGCATGATTGATATATTAAAATGTGAAAGGCCGGTGTGGCCTGTCATAGACATGCCCTTCCGGCCTTTCCAGTGTTTGTGACCGGGTTAAAGTTCCTTGAGCTTGATGTTTTTGAACCATACATCGTTGCCGTGATCCTGCAGGCCGATATACCCTTCGCGGTACTTGCCGAACTCAGCATACTCGGCAAACTTGCTGTTGGCCACCAGTTCTTCCCAGTCGGGTGTTCCCAGGTGGTATTCCAGCACCTGTTCGCCGTTCATTTTATGTACCACGGTACCCTGGTACACGATAATCTCCACCTGGTTCCATTCACCGGCCGGTTTGGCATTCTGGGGATTGGCAGGGATCAGGTCGTACAGCGAACCGGCCTTCCGGTTTCCGTCTTTCCCCAGGTTGGCATCGATATGTCTCTCATTGTCAAGCACCTGCATCTCAGGTGCCGATTTCCAGATGTCCGTTCCCGGGATTTCCTGGGCCAGATAGAAGATGCCGCTGTTTCCACCTTCCGATATTTTCCAGTCGAGCTTCAGGTGAAAATCCTTGAATTTCCGGTCGTAAATGATGTCTCCACCCTGACCACCGGCCTCGCCTTCACCGCTACCGATGCATTTCAGGGCACCGTCTTCGATCGTCCAGCCTGCTTCGGGGAAGCTATCCTTATTGTATCCCTTCCAGCCGTTGGTGGAAGAACCGTCGAAAAGAAGCATCCAGCCCTCTTCCATTTCAGCCTGGGAAAGGGTGTTATCGGCCGGAGCTTCCATGGTCGCTTCTTCAGCAGCTTCTTCATCACCGGTTTTTTTACCGGTTGACTTGCAGGAGATTCCTAACAGCACAAAAGCTGCAGTCAGCATCATAAGTATTCCTTTTGTTTTCATAGGTGGTTGAATTTTTATGGTTTACAATGATCGGTATTTATGGCATATCCGGCAATGACCAGCCGTCCCGGTAAGTATGTTTCACCAGTTCGGCGGCATAATCTTTTGCCGGAAGCGGGTTTGTCCATTTCTTATCGAAGGTAGGATGTCCGTCGTGTATCTGGAAGCCGTCTTCGATCACCACACGAAGGGTTTCGTGTTCGCCGATATTGGTAAAGGTCATGTTGGGTCCGTCCCACAGCAGTTCCTTGTTCAGGCCCTGCAATCTGACCGCCAGCACGCCCATCACCACCATTTCGTTAAACGGACCGGCTTCACTGAAAGGTGAAGCGGTTTCCACGCGGTTTTCGGGACTTTCTTTGCAGGCCCTGATCCAGTCCTGTTCGTGGTTTTCGTCCGGAACCCGGCGAATGGTTTTGGGCACACCGGGTACCCTTCCGGAAAGGAGCCAGGGGTCTTTCCCGTAGCAACCGCAGATGAGCTTGTCTTTTGTTCCGTGGAAGATCACTCCGCCGCCGGCATCGTTCATATCCCGGCCATCGGGCCAGCCTTCGGGCTTCATAGGCTGCAACCCGCCGTCATACCAGGTCACCTCCACTTCGGGCAGTTTCAGCTTTTCGTGTTTGGGTCTTTCGGGGAAAATGATCCTGACCATCTGGGCATCAGGGGCACAGTCGGTCAGCAGGAGTGTGGAACTTCCCTGTACCCGGGTAGGATATCCCAGTTTCAGCCCCACGAACACAGGGTGCAGAATATGGCAGGCCATATCGCCCAGGGCACCCGTACCGAAATCCCACCATCCTCTCCAGTTCCAGGGGGTATACAGCTCGTGGTACGGACGCATGGGAGCTGGTCCGATGAAGAGGTCCCAGTTCAGGGTTTCGGGCACCCACATACCGGGGCTGGGCCTGTTCAGACCCTGCGGCCAGATGGGCCGGTCGGTAAACGCCTCCACTTTGGTCACCTCTCCGATCTCACCGTTCCACAGCCACTCGCAGATCAAACGGACTCCTTCACCGCTCGATCCCTGGTTTCCCATGGAGGTAGCCACTTTGTATTTCTCAGCCAGTTTGGTCAGCAACCTGGATTCGTACACCGAATGCGTAAGGGGTTTCTGGAGATACACATGTTTGCCCATGGTAATGGCATGGGCGGCAGTAATGGCATGGGTGTGATCGGCTGTGGCGATCACCACGGCATCGATGCTCTTCCCCATCTCATCGTACATTTTTCTCCAGTCCCAGTAGGCTTTGGCTTTTGGATAATGCTCAAATACCCGCTGGCTGTATTTCCAGTCCACATCACACAGAGCCACAATGTTTTCCGTTTCCATTGCCTTCAAATTGGCAAAGCCCATTCCTCCTACCCCGATCCCGGCAATGTTCAGCTTATCGCTGGGCGGGGTATGACCCAGACCGCTGATCACATAACTGGGAAGAATGGTGAATCCCGCAGCGGCAGCTGCCGAATTAGCCAGAAATCTTCTTCTGGACAGCTTGTTTGATTCGTATTCTTGTGCCATAATTCCGGTATTTTAGGTTGGTTCGTTCAATGGTAAACGGCAGGCTGCAATGCCGGTTCTTTAAAATTAATCATTTTATTGTGAAAAAAACAAACCCTGCTCACATGATCTGTTGTTTATCCGGATCCCAGTATACCTTTCTGCCTTCCCGGTAGGCGATGGTTCCCATGTGGGCAGTCATGGCCTCATCAAAACCGGCATCGATATGGCAGCTGGTTGGTGCTCCCGTGCGGATGGCATCGATCCACTCACGGATATGGAGGTGGGTTGTATCCACCCGTTTTCCACCCCGGTAAGTGTACAACAGTCCTCTTCCGGCAAAATATTGTTCGGTGGCCGAGGTCACCGCATCCACCTGTTTGGTTCCCGGAGTATAAGTATAAATGGGAAGAGAAGGATCGATAATTCCTTTTCTGATCTGTTCTGCATACCGGGTAGAGGCCGGGTCGGCTTTGATGATAAGGGTATTGCCCATTTCCATACTGGCATCGTGTCCCATGATCACCTTGCCGCGTGAACGCTGGCTGGCCAGGGTAGCACTGTACATCAGGGTAAGGTCCTTCTCCGGATACTCGAATACGGTATGCAGTACATCGGGAACGGTACGTCCGTCCTTGTAAAAATAGATCCCTCCCGAGGAAACCGCTGAACGGGGAATGCCCAGTCCCAGTATCTGGTTCATAGCATCGTATTCATGGGTCAGCAGATCACCGGAGAGTCCGGTACTGTAATCCCACCAGCAACGCCACCTGAAGAACCTTTCAAGGCTGAACTCATGCCAGGGGGCGGGCCCGATAAACTGTTCCCAGTCGATGGTATCCGGACCGGCATCGGGATGAATAGGATACACCCAGGCTCCGTTGGGGTCATTCCGGTTGGTGGTTACTTCGATCAGGGTGATCTTGCCCAGCAGGTCTTTTTCAATAGCTTCCCGGGCTTTGATGTAACTTTCGGTTTGCCTTCCCTGGTGGCCCAACTGAAATACCACCCCGTTCTCCTTCACTGCTTTCACCACCTCATAGGTTTCGGGAACGGTCCATGTCATGGGTTTTTCACAGTACACATGTTTCCCGTTCCGGGCGGCTTCTATGGTCATGGGTCCATGCCAGTGATCGGGCGTGGCAATGATCACGGCATCGATATCGGGTGAGGCACACAATTCCCGGTAATTTTTGAAACGCCTGGGGGCATCGCCCATTTTCCCGCCGGTCCCTTCCCGGTAAATATTTGCCCCTGCTTCCACCGCCAGTTTTCCGTAGGTATCGAAAATATCGCAAACACCGGTAACAACCACATTCAGATCATCCTGGGCCAGGAAATCCTGGTACCGGCTATCGGAAGGGTTGACGGCAGCGGCATCCCTTACCGTATCAATCCAGGCAGGATGAGCAAATCCGGCTGCCCGGGCCAGGTGTGGCCCGCGTATCCCGTAGCCGATAATCCCCAGACGGATGGTTTTCCCCTGACTCACGGGAGGAGGAGCCGGTACCGGGTTGGTACTCATGTTCAGCTCGCTGAAGATGTTCTTCTTCAGCAGGTGGTCATACCGGCGTTTTCTGTACCAGGCATAGGCAAAAACGCCCAACACCGGTACCGTGGCCAGGGTTTTCAGCCATTCTCTGCGATGCACCTTTACCGAACGGTTATTTTCCTTGTTGTCCCTTTCCATTTCTATACTGCTCTCCTGTTTATTGATTGACTATTTTACTTGTTTTTTGTTCTTTTTTTCCCCCAGCAGCTTTCCCCCAGCACCCAGCGGTCAAGCCCAATCTCCTTCCCCGTGGGGAATACATAGAGAACCGCCAGGGCGACCAGTTCGATCAGGGTCTTATCTACCACCAGGTAATTGCCTTCCATGGGTGAGGCATACTTCAGGCCCACAAGCGGCGGATGGGAAAGGTAGTAAAAAGCAAGCAAGACAATGCCTGCCATGGTAGCCACCCGGGTAAACAATCCCAGGACCAGTCCCAGCCCGATAAAAATCAGTCCCCAGACATTCAGAAAATCTACGGTAGCCAGCACATCGGGATTTATGGTCAGGGAATGAAAAAACGGGGCAAACCATCCCTGGCTGTCGAGCAGATAGAAGGCCGATGTCCAGTTCGGATTTACCAGTTTCGCAATCCCTTCATAAAGAAAATGCCAGCCAATCAGCAGCCTGAGCACTACCATCCATGTGAGTTGTACATTATTCTTCCAGTTCTTCATCTCGCCATTGTTGAAATGTTAGCAAACATAAGCTCCTGTCCACATGCCGGCAGGAATTTGTTATTTATCAAATGTTTTTATTCGAATGTGCCTGTATTTAATCTTTCCCCTGCTACCCCGACATACCTGAAGGGCAATGACTCCCCTGCCTTTTTCAATCCTGTCATCTTTCAGGCTGATCATTCTCTTTCCGTTCAGCCATACCTTCACCCCGTTCTTTTTCACTTTCAGATGAAGCTTGTTCCATGTGCCAGGCACAGGGCATAATTTCTGACCGGGGGGCAGGGTTTCCATCCAACCTCTGCCGTAGGTTTCCAGAATCCCCGAAGTATCATCAGGAGCCGTAGCCAGCACTGCCTGCCATCCCATGATATCTTTCCCGTCGGTGGCTGACCGGAAAAATATCCCGGTAGCCGATTCCTCTTCCGGAAAAAATTCAAGGTAAAGTTCAAAATCAAGGAAATGTTCACGGGTACATAAAAAACCCGGTGTGCGGTCCGAAAGGCTTTCACCCACCAGTTCTCCCTGTGCGACATACCAGCGTCCTTCACCGGCTTGCAGCCATCCGTCCAGGTCCACTCCATTAAATATCGAAACCCAGCCGGTTTTATCATCCGGCAGGTTATTATCATCCACACCAGGAACATCTCCCGTGTCACACAGAATCAACCAACCTGCCATACCAAGAAAGAGATGCCCGAAGAATGTCCGCCTCATCTACTACAATTCACGAATTTTGATATTCCTGAACCATACTTTGCTTCCGTGATCCTGCAGACATATATGGCCCTCCCGGGCTGTTCCGTAGCCGGGATAATCTTTCCATTTTCCCTGTCCCACCTTTTGCTTCCACTCATCGGTCCACAGTTCATATTCCACCACTTTCACTCCGTTTAGCCAGTGTTCTACGAATCCGTCCTTCACCCTGATCATCGATTTGTTGTATTCTCCAACCGGTTTCACTCTGGCGTTGACCGGCGGGTGCATGGCATAATTAGCCCCTGTGGTCTGCCAGGGTTCCAGTTTTTCAGGAAACCCGATATCATCTATAATCTGGTATTCGGGCCCTGTGGCATAGGGTACATCATATTCCTCTTCCTTCACAAGATACATGATCCCGCTGTTCCCTCCGGGACTGATCTTCCATTCGACAGAAAATTCAAAATCACGGAATTTCTCCCGGGTAATAATATCTCCCGAAAGGTCGCTTCCTTCTCCCAGGGCCATAAGATTGCCGTCTTCGGCCACCCAACCTCCCACCAGGGAATCGGCACCGAATGATCTCCAGGCATCCAGGTTTTTTCCGTCGAACAGCAATACCCAGCCCTCGTCTATTTCTTCGGCAGTAAGGCTGTTATGCATAGCCGGTTGCTCCGCCCCGGCAAACTGTTCCTCCGTTTCCGGACGGTCAGAACGGCTTCCCTGCCGGCAGGAACAAAAAAATGTAATGGAAATCAAGGTTATGCTTATCAGAAATGCGCGGCACATAGTAATACACTTATTCTGGATGAAACATGTATTTCCTTTTAAGGCTAAAAAAAGAAGTGTTAAAATTAAGAATTATTTCCGAAAAATACCGACCGGTACCGGGGGAATGTTCCGGAATATTTCCTTAAACATTTTCACGGGACTGCAAGGAGTTTTTTTTCATGCCTATTTTTTTTTATCTTTTGGTCCGGACAGGCAGGTATACAAACGGTCAAACTGCCCCCTGAGGATTTATTGATAAAAGGCGGAAGATCATGAAGAAGGAAGCCATGTACTCAGAAAAAGCAGGTGCAGATAACGTACGTTGTTTGCTGTGTCCGCACCGGTGCCTGATTAAACCCGGCAATAGGGGGATATGCAGGGTAAGGAAGAATGTTAACGGGACCCTGGTAACCGAAACGTACGGAAAGCTTTCGGCGGTTCATATAGATCCGGTGGAAAAAAAACCCCTGTATCATTTTTACCCCGGACGAACCATTCTTTCCATAGGAAGTATCGGCTGCAATATGCATTGCGATTTCTGCCAGAACTGGGATATTTCCCAGTCATCGCCCGATGATTTTCCCAATCTGAAAGAACACCTGCCGGAAGAGCTGGCCAACGCGGCAGCCGAGTCGAAAGACAATATCGGAATAGCATATACATACAATGAGCCGGTGGTATTCTATGAAATGATGGTAGATACGGCACGGCTGGTGCATGACAGGGGGAAAAAGAATGTGGCGGTAACCAATGCGTTCATCGAGCCGGACAGCCTGCAGGAACTGATCCCTCTGATGGATGCGTTCAATGTGGATTTGAAAGCCTTTGATGAGGAATTTTACAGGAAATATACCGGTGCCAGACTGGAACCGGTAAAAAAGAATCTGGCAACTATGGCCCGCTCGGGTACTCACCTGGAGATCACCAACCTGATCATTCCCGGGCTGAATGACCAACCGGAGAAGTTCAGGAAAATGGTGAAATGGATCGCCACGGAACTGGGGGAAGAAGTGGTAATGCATCTGTCAAGGTATTTCCCTCAGTATAAAATGCATATACCATCCACCCCGGAGGAAACCATGCTGGCATGTTACGAAATGGCGTCAGAGGAGCTGAAATATGTATACCTGGGAAATATGGCGGGCACCCCACGCACCAGGAACACCTGGTGTCCGGAATGCGGAAACCTGCTGATTGAAAGGGCAGGTTACCATATCAGGATCAGCGGGTTGGACGACAGGGGCAATTGTAGCAAATGCGGAACGAAAGTGATACCACATCATTAAAAATACCATTCCCGTGAAAACAAGGATTCCAGCGGTTGCAGGCAAATTTTATCCATCCGGTAAGGATGAGCTGATCAATCTGTTGCATTCCATCCATCTGAAAGAGGAAAAACGTTTTGCGAAGGATTTCAGGCCTGCTGTCTTGTTCGGGGGAATAGTCCCCCATGCCGGTTATGTCTTTTCCGGACATGAAGCCATCCATTTTTTCGAGCTGGTGAAAAACCATCCGAAACAGTTCGACACCATTGTCATTCTGCACCCCAACCACAACGGCATAGGGCCCGAGATTGCATCCGATGAGAACAACGCCTGGCAGACCCCCATAGGCATCGCGGAAATAGATACTGAGTTCCGCGATCAGATGGAATTTGAAGCCAGTGCCCTGGCTCACAAATTCGAACATTCGGCCGAGGTGATGGTCCCTTTTCTGCAGTACAAGCTTCCCTATAAATTCAGGATTCTTCCGGTTTCCATGTCGCGGCAAACCCCGCAGCATGCCCTGAAAGTGGCCGAAGAACTGATCAGGGTGCAGAAGATTCTGAACCGTCGCCTGCTGCTGATCGCTTCCTCCGATTTTTCGCATTATGTCAGCCCCGAATACGGGAAAAAAATGGATCAGATGGTGATCGATCAGATAGAAAAAGGGGATATTGAGGGTATCTATAACACGGTAAAGAAAAATAACATTTCCGTGTGCGGATTCGGCCCCATTATGGCTTTGCTGGCCTATGCAAAGAAACTGAATGAATGGCCGGAAGTCAGAATATTACGCCGGGGGCATTCGGGAGAGATCATCCCATCGCAGGAAGTAGTGGACTATGTCACCATGGCCGTGTATTCCGATATTGAGCAGGAATGATCAACGGATCCGGAATTCGGTGTATCCCTGCGGAGGCTGTTTTTCCACTTCCACCCTTTCCACCCTCGACCAGGACGGTCCCTGACGGCACCATTCCACCAGAAGATCAAGTGCGGCGGGTTCTCCCTCGACTTCGATCAAGACACCTCCGTCGGGGAGGTTCCGTACATACCCTGTCAGATCATGCTCCCGGGCTTTCTGCAGGGCCGAATATCTGAAGCCCACACCCTGCACACGACCGTACACACGAATGGTATAATGCCGGTGACCAGACATATTATTCCTTTTTTTCCACCTGTAAAAGTTGACTGAGACGGGTAAATGACCGGTCGAAATGCTTCACCATTTCTTCCCGGATCTTCCGGTAACCTTTTCTCCGTTCAGCAGTACCTTGCTCTGCTTCCGGATGATTCACCTGCCCGATGAGGCGGTTTCTTACATCCACGGTTTCTCCTATAACATCCATAACCGGCCCGCGGTCAAGGTCCGGATTTCTTTTCAGGACCTGAAAAGCATCCGATATCAGTTCATATGTCAGCCGGTTGATCTGCCGCTTGAGCTCTTTTCTGCTTGCCATATTCCGTTTATTTTATTCTTTGTGTTTTTCTATATAATCATCCACTGCCCGGTCGTATCCTTTCATGGCTGCCGCCAGAAGAGGGTGTCCGGTAGTAAAGGATTGGTTCCTCACCCGGTTCACCGGCAATACTTTGGGCGAGGTGCCGGTAAGAAAGGCGGCTTCGGCTTTCTCCAGCTCATCCAGGTGCAAAGGCTCCATACGTACAGGGATCCCTTCCTTTTCCAGAAACTGCAACACATATTTTCGGGAAATGCCCTTCAGCACCATCTGGTCGGGGGCGGTAATGATCTTCCCGTTCCGTATGAAGAACACATTTGAACGGCTGCCTTCCGTAATTTGTCCCTGCCGGTTCACCAGCAGGGCTTCATAAACGCCCGATTCTATCACTGCCTTGTACACTTCAAGACGCAAACCCATATTCAACAGCTTGGCGGTGGGATTCTGTCTTTCCGCCATATACAACATCACTTCCACCCCCTGCCGGTACTGTTCCTGAGTGGGATAAAAATGAGGGCAATAATAGGCCAGAAAGTGCCGCGAACCGGAGGGTTGAATATTGAACACCACCCGGACATTGCCGTTCGGTTCCTGATTCCTCTTCACCAGTTCTACCAGGATTTCCCGCACCTTTTCAGCAGAAAGCCAGAGAGGGATATCGGAGATTAAAGCACTGTGATCCATCCTCTTCATGTGATCTTCAAAAAAAACCGGCACTCCGTGCATCACACGAATCACTTCGTACAATGACCGGCCCCTGTATACGTAATCGTTGCTGAAACCATCACAGGTCAGGAACCGGTCGTTCAGGTAAAAAATCTGTTGTACACACTCCTGCATAACAATCACGGTTTTATTCAAAGTAAATTTAGCTAATTTTGGGCAGAAATGATAATTACCGAACTGTCACCGCCTTGTATACCATTGTTGATTTAGAAACCACCGGCGGAAGTCCCGCCAGGGACAAGATTACTGAGATTGCCATTTTTGTGCACGACGGGCAAGAGATCCAGGAGGAATTCACCACCCTGATCAATCCGGAAAGACCTATTCCTCCCTTTATTACGGCTCTGACAGGAATCAGCAATGAAATGGTGGCCGATGCACCCAGATTCTATGAGGTGGCCGCCAGAATTGTTGAACTAACCGAAGGGAGGATATTCATTGCCCACAACGTATCTTTTGACTATCATTTTATCCGCGAGGAATTCCGTCAACTGGGATATACTTTCAAAAGGAAACAACTGTGTACGGTAAAGCTCAGCCGCAGGCTTATCCCGGGATTGCGGTCATACAGCCTGGGAAAGATCTGCAGGGAACTGGACATCCAGATCCATAACAGGCACCGGGCAGGGGGAGACGCTTATGCCACAGTGAAACTTTTCGAAAGACTGCTTTCGCTTGACGGAGCGGATCTCTCACGTCCCTCCCTGTTCAGATCCCAAACCCTTGCCAACCTGCACCCTTCACTGAAACCCGAAACCATCGAATCGATCCCGGAGGCAGCCGGGGTTTACTATTTCCTGGATGAAAACGGCGATATAATTTACATTGGGAAAAGTAAAAACCTGTACCGCAGGGTCATCACCCACCTGCAAAACACCTCGGGTAAAAGGGCGGCGAAAATGCGCGACCGCATTGCGGATATTGACTACGATCTGACCGGTAGCGAACTGGTGGCCCTTCTCAGAGAATCACATGAAATTAAAAAACACAAACCGGCATACAACCGGCGTCAGAGAAGGACCACCCATACCCACGGGATATTCCTGAGTACCAACAAACACGGGTACAAAGTTCTTACCATAGAAAGAAACCGGCAGGAGACCCTTCCCCTGGCTACTTTCACTTCCCTGGAAGCAGCCCGCAGTTACATGGAAAACAGTGCCGATGAATACGAACTGTGCAGGAAGCTCTGCGGAGTATACGAGGGAAAGGGATCGTGCTTCCAGTACCAGGTGGGAATATGCCGCGGGGCATGCGTTCAGGAAGAACCGCCGGCTTCGTACAACGAAAGAGTCAACCGGCTGGTCGATCATCTGGCAGGGTTTCCTTACCGGAACTTTTTTATTCTCGATAAAGGCCGGCATGAGGAGGAAAAAGCCGTGATAAAAATTGAACACGGCACTTACCGGGGCTACGGTTATGCAGACACCCCTTGTCAGATTAGCCATCCCGGCCAGCTGAACGATTGCATCAGGCCGTTCCCCGATAACCGCGATGTTCAGCAGATCATCCGGAACTACCTCCTGGTAAATAAGCACTTGCAAATTATTCCATTCTGAATGTACCCGGATCCTTCCCATCGCTATTGAACCCATTCAGGGATATATTTGTTATACAAGAACATACCGGTTACCTGTGTTTGCATGAAAAACCATTACCTCTACCTGACCATACCCGTGGCATATCAATTCATCCTTCTCTGCAATGGATAATTTCACCTACCTCGGATCTGCCGATCCGGAAACCATCAAATCCCTTTACCGACAATACCCGGACAATCCTTCATCGGTGGAAGAAAGCTGGAAAAAATTATACGAATGATTTTGCCCGCACTTTTTCTGACACAAATCCCTGAAGTATTCGACAAGGAGTTCAAAGTGGCAAGACTAATCTAAGCATACCGCCGGAGGGGAAATCTGTTCACGGAAACCAACCCCTTCCGTACCCGCCGGCAATACAGTCCTACCCTGGATCTAAAAAACTACGGCCTGGAAGAAAAAGATCCGGACACCGTATTCCAGGCCGCCCGAACATCGGCATCGGAGCCGCTTCACTGCGTGTAATTGTTAACCATCTGAGACAAACCTACTGCAGGCCGATCGGGACTGAGCATCTTTTTATCCGGAATCCGCTGATGGCCGAATGGCTGCAAACCCGGCCGGCCCCGTCTGTCGGCGGGGGAGCATTTTATCCACCGGGAATTTGTTTGTCAGAAAAGGTTTCCCCTGGAAGGAGCCGAATCGCTCATCTCCGCCATGGATGCGGTGATTGAAAGAGGGCCGCAACTGGTAGCCGAAGAATTTATTCCGGGGATGCATAATATCGCGGAACGCCCCGTGGCCGTGCAGGGACGGGTTGAAATCAGGCCCGTCATGTACCTGGCCCTGTCTTATGACCACAGGCTCATCGACGGAAAAGAATCGTTATCGTCTTGATAAAAGTCAAAGAATTTATAGAGAATCCGCTTGAATTGCTTTTCGGCGAAAAAGGAGCCAACCGGGCGCTTCCCGACCTCTGAACCACCGGGCAGGGTAACAAAAACCGGTCCGCTTCCCTGCAAAATCACAGCAGATGTTTATATTTACAAGAAAATTGGTTTCAAATATGAAAAAAGGCAGTATTTACTTATTCCTCCTTATCCTGATCATGGGAAAAATAACCTCTGTCAACGCACAGGACCGGATCACCGGCAAATCGTTCGCCACCCGCTCTGAAGTCATTGCCCGGCATGGAATGGCTGCCACCAGTCATCCCCTGGCCACACAGATCGCCCTAGACATTCTCAAAAAAGGTGGAAATGCCGTGGATGCAGCCATAGCGGCCAATGCCGCCCTGGGTTTGATGGAGCCCACCGGCAACGGGATCGGAGGCGACCTGTTTGCCATCGTATGGGATGCAGAAACTCAGCAATTGTACGGTTTGAATGCCAGCGGCCGTTCACCCGGATCACTCACCCTGGAATACTTCAAAGAGCAGGGGTACGAATACATTCCCTCCCACGGTCCCCTGCCGGTATCCGTGCCGGGTTGCGTAGACGGCTGGTTCGAACTGCATGAACGTTTCGGGACCCTGCCCATGACCGATATCCTGCAGCCCACCATCGATTATGCGCGCAACGGATTTCCCGTTACCGAACTGATTGCCTATTACTGGCAGTCGGCCCGTTCACTGGCAGCCAGATATCCCAACGTAGCCGAAACCTATATGCCCGAAGGACATCCTCCGGCCAAAGGCGAGATATTCAAAAACCCCTTCCTTGCCAGTACCCTGGAGAAAATTGCCCGGGGAGGCCGTGATGTGTTCTACCGCGGAGAAATTGCCCGGGTGATCGACCGTTTCATGAAAGAACAGGGAGGATTCCTGTCATATGAAGACATGGCGGCACACCGCTCGGAATGGGTGGAACCGGTTTCCACCAATTACCGGGGTTATGATGTATGGGAGCTTCCCCCAAACGGACAGGGCATCGCCGCCCTGCAAATGCTCAACATCATGGAGGCTTACAATATTGCCGGCATGGGATTCGGCAGTGCCGAATACATTCACCTGTTCGTGGAAGCCAAGAAACTGGCTTTTGAGGACCGGGCCAGGTATTATGCCGATCCCGATTTCAATAAAATTCCCGTTGAATACCTTATTTCGAAAGAATATGCCATGGAAAGAAGGAAGCTGATCCATCCCGACCGGGCTGGCCGCCGTTACGATGCCGGCAAGCTGAACCAGGGAGAGACAATTTATCTCACCGTGGCGGATGAAAAGGGAAATATGGTATCCCTGATCCAGAGCAATTACCGCGGCCTGGGATCGGGCATGGTACCCCCGGGACTGGGGTTCATGCTGCAGGACCGGGGCGAATTGTTCACCCTGCAGGAAGGGCATTTCAACACCTACGCTCCGAACAAAAGGCCCTTCCATACCATCATTCCCGCCTTCATAACAAAAGACGGAAAGCCCTGGGTTAGCTTCGGAGTCATGGGAGGGTCTATGCAGCCGCAGGGGCATGTGCAAATCGTAGTGAACCTGATTGATTTCGGTATGAACCTGCAGGAAGCCGGCGATGCTCCCAGGATCCGGCATGGCGGATCATCGCAACCCACCGGACAGATCATGACCGACGGAGGCGTAGTGTATCTGGAATCAGGCTTCGATTACGAAGTGATCAGAGCCCTGATGCGCAAAGGACATAAGATCCAGTTCGATAACGGAGGCTTCGGTGGATACCAGGCCATTATGCGCGACGAAAAGAACGGGGTGTATTACGGTGCCTCGGAATCAAGAAAAGACGGACAGGCAGCAGGATACTGATGATGGATTTTCTGGAACTCGTAAGAAAAAGACAAAGCGACCGGAAATACCTCGACAGGCCGGTTGAAAAGGATATTCTCAACCGGTGTATCGAAGCAGCCCGCCTGGCCCCTTCGGCCTGTAACGCCCAGCCCTGGAAGTTCATTGTGGTAGATAACCCCGAACTGAAGAACCGGCTGGCCGATGCCACCTCCAGCCGTGTACTTCCCCTGAACCATTTTACCAAACAAGCACCGGTACATGTTGTGATAGTGCGTGAGCCCGCCAATATAACGTCCCGCCTGGGCACAGCCATCAAAGACCGGGAATTCCCGCTGATCGATATCGGGATTGCCGCCGCACATTTTTGCCTGCAGGCCACATCGGAAGGACTGGGAACCTGCATACTGGGATGGTTCAATGAGAAAAAAGTGAGGGAATTACTGAAGATACCGCAGGGAAAACGACCGGAACTGATCATTACGCTGGGATATCCGTCGGGACCGTCCCGCAAGAAAAGACGGAAGCCTCATGAGAAAATTGTTTCCTTCAATCAATACACCGAATCATAAACCGGCTTTCAAACAGTCTCGAACCTGGTCGGGGAAGAAGCTCATTGAATCCCTGAAGAAGTTCCTCAGCCAGGGCATTACCCCGGAACAACTGGCGTTGACTGTAGTTCTGGGAACCGCCCTGGGAATTATCCCGGTACTGGGTGTGACCACCGTGCTGTGCGCCGCTGCAGCGCTGTATTTCCGACTGAACATGATCGCCATCCAGCTCATCAACTGGTTTGTGTATCCCCTGCAGCTCATCCTGTATATTCCCTTTATCAAGCTGGGAGAACTGATTTTTTACGGTGAAACCGTGTTCCCCTTTTCTCCCGCCGATATGATCACCATGATCAGGGGGGACTGGTGGAGAACCGTTATACAGTTCTGGCTCTCGAACCTGATGGGCGTATTTGCCTGGCTGCTGGTTATGATCCCGGTATCCGTTTTGCTGTATTACCTTTCGCTCGGGGTTTTTATGCGTTTTTCCGCCAGGAACGGAAAAGTCACAACCGGGGAAAACTGATACCCGCCTGACGGAAAATACGGATCAGTTCTTTTCTTTCCTTTTCCCAGCACAATGTTTTTGCTGCATTCACTAAAGATTTTTTCCAATGTTCTCTTTTACCCCGGTCGTGCAGCATGGAACGGATCTGATCCGCCATCTGTTCCGGATCATACGAACGAAGCAACTCACCGATCTCATATTTTTCCACTATGCTTCTGACTTCGGGCAGAGGAGAAGCCAGTACGGGAATTCCTGCCTGGATATAATCGAACAGTTTATTGGGAAGGCTGTACCGCTGGTTCAGGCCGGTATCCTTATCCAGGCTGAGGCCCAGGTCGGAAACGGAAGTGTACTGCATCATTCGTGCATAAGGCATTTTGCCGGTAAACAGAACCCGTCGTTCCAGACCCATTTCCGCACACATTTCCTTCAAACGGGGCAACACCTCGCCTCCACCGATGACCAGCAGATAAACATCCGGCAGGTAGACCATGCAACGGACCAGCT
>Ga0190344_1000171_pt1 | contig 41221 bp, 33 predicted proteins | sample 48721323_MG_FD_161662 | JGI IMG/M metagenome (GOLD analysis project Ga0190344, IMG submission 161662) | Hydrothermal vent microbial mat bacterial communities from Southern Trench, Guaymas Basin, Mexico - 4872-13-2-3_MG | ecosystem: Environmental > Aquatic > Marine > Hydrothermal vents >... | reverse complement strand
CAGAGCCCGGCTTTGCCGGGTACCCTCGAAAAGCCTCATCCGAAGGCTAAATCTTCAATGTCGCTTCGGCCACACCTGAATTCCCTAAAATAAAAAGGTACTAATCCTGTGCTCCCTTCATGTCATGCACTGTTATGTTTTAGTGTTTTTGTTGTTACCGGATGCTTTTTTGCTGTCCAGAAACATTTTATAGTCTTTAGCTGAAGAACCATAAGCAAGACTTTGAGCCATGGCTCTGAAATAGGGGAGTGAATGTCTGAAGAAGAGTTTATATCCTTCACATAGGTAGTTTAAGGGGTATTTTTCTCCTGTTTTTTTTATAAAACGATTAGACGGGCATCCACCGTTGCATATGGGAAGGTAACGGCACTGCCTGCATTTTTTGGGAAGCGCTGCTTGTTTGTTATCTCCGAATTTTTTCTGCTGAGGGCTGTCCATTAATGACGCGAGGGAATGTTTTTTAATGTTTCCCAGATAATTTTCCTTAAAAACAAAATGGTCGCAGCTGTAAAGGTCACCATTGTGTTCTAAAGCTGCAGCTCTTCCGCATGTCTCCGAAAACACACACAGTGAAGAGGGCAGTCCCATATAAAGGCCCAGACAGACATCAAATCTCTGGATAAAAATATGACCGATATCAGAAGAAAGCCAGCAGTCAAAGACTGTCTGCAAAAATCTTCCCCACTGTCTGGGGCCCACGGTTTCCTTGGTAACAGAACCCGAATCGTTTCTTTCAACGATAGGGATAAATTGAAAAAATGTCGATCCGATTTCTTTAAGGAAATCATACACCAGTTTGGGTCTATTCCCATTAATACTGTTGACAACAGTGAGCGTGTTGAACTCGACTTCGTGCTTTTTGAGTATCTCCACTCCTTTCATGACCTGATTGAATGATCCTTCCCCTTTGGAATTGTATCGGAAGCGGTTATGAAGGTCTTCAGGGCCGTCTATGCTGATTCCAACGAGGAATGATTCGTCGTGAAAAAATTGACCCCATTTGTCACTCAGAAGGGTTCCATTGGTTTGAAAAGAGTTAAAAATTCTTACTCCTTTAGGAGCGTATTTTTTTTGAAGCGCAACCGCTTTTTTGAAAAAATCGACTCCCAGAAGGGTCGGTTCTCCTCCCTGCCAGGCGAATTGGATTTCCTGAATGCCTTCTGGTTGGCAATGGATGTACTGTTTGGTGATTTCTTCGAGTGTGTGTGCGGACATACGGAAGGATTTTTTGTCAGGATAAAGACTTTTTTTATCAAGGTAATAGCAGTATTTACAGGTCAGATTACAGACGGGGCCTATGGGTTTTATGATGACATGGAACGGTTCTTTTGATTTTTCAGTCATTGTAATTCTAATAAGTATCATAAAATCAGGTTTAATCCAATGATTGTTTATTAACCTGAACTATTCATAAAAAAATGGCGATGTTCATTTTTTTGTTTTGATTTCAGGGATATAAATGCTCTTTAAAAAAAATGACGACTGAAATGTTTTTGTAAGTTTTTTCTTTCATTTTAATCGCCATTTTTTTACCATTAAGGCAAGCCGATCTCACAGCATCTGCTTTGTTGCAGGGTATTTGCGGTGAAGGACCACAGCTTCATACCCTGCGCCTCGCATCTGCTGCAACCTCGACTTGTGAATACTCCAGGTTAATAATAAGGGCAGTGTATGAAAGCGGAAAATAAAGAAAAAAAGAGGCAAAAAATGGGAAAAAAATGAACCGAAGAAAATTTTTAAAGAAAACCGGGCAGGCTGCTTTAATAGCCGGTTTCGGAGGATGCAATCTTCTTTTAAAAGGCTGTACAAAAGGCCAGGATTTTGACTTGGTGATAAAGGAAGGAGCTATCCTGGATGGAATGGGAAAGGAAAAAAGGACAAAAGATATCGGTATCAAAGGGGAATTGATTGAATACATAGGAAAGATACCTGTTTCCAGGGGAAAATCTGTCATAGACGCCCAGGGGCTCACCGTAACCCCCGGGTTCATAGATGCTCACGACCACTCTGATGTGGGGCTTCTCGTCAATCCAAAAGCCGAAAGCCACATTCATCAGGGGATCACAACTGTCGTGAGCGGGAACTGCGGTTCCAGTCCTTTCCCTGTTCCTGACGCCCTTTATGAAAAGCGCAGGCAGGAATTAAAGAACATCTATGATATTGAGCTTTCATGGAGAGATATAGAGGGGTTTTTTTCTGAAATCGAGAAAAGAGGGACTGCATTGAATTATTCCGCTTTTCTGGGGCATGGGGCTCTGAGAGGAGCTGTGGTCGGCTTTAATGATGAAACTCCGGGAGAAGAGGGAATAAGAAAAATGCAGTCTCTTATTAAACAAAATATCCAGAGCGGAGCGCTCGGACTTTCCAGCGGACTGGAATATGCTCCCGGTAGTTATGCTGAGACATCAGAATTGATCTCCCTCTGCAAAGCTGCGGGTGAATGCGGCGGCCTGTATGCAACCCATATGAGAGACGAAGGGGATTATCTGCTGGAATCTTTGGATGAAGCCATAACCATTGCCAGGGAGGCTGGTGTATTGCTTCAGATATCCCATCTGAAATGTGCTTACCCAAGAAACTGGGGAAAATTGGATAAAGCTTTGGAGAAAATAGAGCAGGCAAAAAATCAAGGGGTGGATGTCTTTTGCGACCGTTATCCCTATACAGCAGGGGCAACTGGATTGAGCAACTTTAATTTTCCTTTGTGGGCGCATCAAGGGACAACAGATGATTTTATAAAAAGATTGAAAGACCCGTCGCTTGAGCCCCGATTCAGAGAGCATTTAAAAGCGAGAGAGGAAAAGCTGGGATCCTGGGACAAAGTGCTTATTTCAGGAGTCGTTACAGAAAAAAACCGTCCATTTGAGGGAAAGAGCATCTTGGAATGTATGAAGCTGACAGGAAAGGATGCGTTTCAATTTATGAGAGACCTCTTGATTGAAGAAAGGGACCAGGTAGGCATGGTCCTGTTTATGATGAATGAAGAAAATCTAAAAAGAATACTGTCCCATCCTTTGGTAGGCGTGGGGTGTGACAGCTCAGTGATGGCCCCTTACGGGAAACTGAGCGGTGGCAAACCTCATCCCAGAGGATACGGCAGTTTTCCGAGAGTACTGGGCAAATACATAAGGGAAGAAAGGATTGCCCTCCTCCCCGATATGATAAAAAAGTTGACATCTCTTCCGGCAAAAAGATTCGGGTTTAAAAAAAGAGGCTGTCTTGAAAAGGGGTATTATGCTGACATCGTCCTCTTTGATAAGAAAACCGTAAAGGACATGGCTACGTATGATGACCCTCATAGATATCCGGAAGGGATTGAGTTTGTGATCGTTAATGGAGAGGTTGTGATCAACAGGGGAGAACACACAGGAAGGCTTCCGGGAAAGGTATTGAAAAAGGAGATTTAGATGAAGGCTTGTACCTGTGCAGCTCTCACTATAATGATCGGCTTGCTGGCGGCAGGACTGTCGTTTCAGGAGGAAGAGAAGGACTTTGTTCTCGATGATGTGGTTGTTCTTGAGTATAGGGATGTAGCCCCGGGGGAGGTCCTAAAGGTTTCCGTTAAAAACCTGCCGGTCATACAATCCGCCCAGGTCAAATTTCTCAATAAGAAGTATGACATGGCGCAAGTCGGGGATTGCCTGGTTTGTCTTATCGGCCTGGATCTGGGAATTGAAACAGGGAGCCATTCCCTTAAGGTCTATGTCTATAAACAGGACGGAAGTGTTGAGATAAAAGAACAGGATATTCCTGTCAGTCCCAAACAGTTTCCTATAAAGAAATTATGGGTCAAAGAAGAATTTGTTACGCCGCCAAAAAATGTTATGGAAAGAATCCAGAGGGAAGCTGAGCTGACTAAAGCGGTTTATAACATTTATTCTCCGGAATGGGAGGCTGAGGGAAAATTTATCGTTCCGGTACAGGGCCAAATTTTTCCCAATTTTGGTGAGAGGAGGTTCTTTAATAACAAACCCCGTTCCCAGCACAGCGGCGTGGATATTGCTTCCCCAATGGGTATGCCTGTAAAAGCGTCTAATTCAGGGCGCGTTGTCCTGGCGAGTCACCTTTATTTTGCCGGGAATACAGTGATTATTGACCATGGATTGGGTGTTTTTTCAGTGTACTGCCATTTTTCGGAAATAACAGTCAAGATGGGGCAAAAAGTGGAGAAGGGAGACATTATCGGGAAAATAGGTTCCACAGGAAGAGTAACGGGCCCCCATCTCCACTGGAGCATTAGGATACGGGGAAGCAGGGTGGATCCCAATGCTTTGCTGTCACTGGAATTCGAGTGATCTGTAAGTCATATTTCAGGGCCAGCGAAAATAAGGTGTGCTGAAGCAGCGTTAAAGGCATGGAAACACCTGATTTCTGTTTTTATTTGACAATAAGGAGCTGCGATTCTATAGTATTTTTTAACTTTCAAATGCAAGGGACATGTTAATGGATAAGAAGGAAAGGATAGAAATCAGAACACCTATGGTGAAAGCTGTTTTAGAAGCTTATGACAAAGGTCAGGAAGATGAGAATCTGGAGCCTATTATAGCCTGTGATGCTCGTGGCAGACCTATAGGAAGATTGGAAAACGGGGATTTTGTGATATTTTATGATATCAGGGGGGAAAGGGAGATCGAAATCACTCAAAGTCTTACAGAAAAGAATTTTTCTGAGTTCCCGGTCAAAAAAGACACTCTATTGAATTTTGTCACAATGATCGAATATAAATCTGACCTGAAAGCCAGGGTGGCTTTTCCTCCGAAAAGGAGGGTCAAAAATTCTCTCGGAGAGGTCATCTCCAATGAGGGGATTACGTTCTGTAAAGTATCTGAATCTGAAAAAGCTGTTCATGTCGGATTTTTTTTTAACGGACGAAGTGAAAAAATATTTCGGGGTGAACACAGAGTTGTCATTCCTTCTCCTGAGGGCATCTCTTCTTTTTCAGAAAAACCTGAGATGAGCATTGAGCTGGTTACCAAAGAGGTCATTTCTAAACTCAGTGATTCTGAGACAAGGATTGTGTTTGCGAATTTTGCCAATGCGGATGTTGTGGGACACACAGAGGACAGAGAGGCTGTTTTAAAAGCAGTGGAGTCCGTAGATAAGGAATTGGGAAAGATATTGGATTACTGTAAAAACAAAAAGGTCACGCTGATTGTCACCGCGGATCACGGCACTGTGGAGGAATGGCTTTATCCGGATGGAACAATAAATACGGGTCATACGAATAATCTGGTTCCGTTTGTATTGGCTGATTTTTCCAGGGACAGGCCGAATGAGGTCAAATTAACGCCGTCCGGAGAGCTGTCAAATATCGCTCCGACTGTCCTTCAGATTTTGGGTCTAAAAAGCCCCCCGGAAATGGAAGCAGAGAGCCTGATCCTTGATCGCTGGAAAGGGCCAAAGCCAAAAAAAGTGCTTTTATTGATTCTGGATGGATGGGGTCTTAATGAGCCAAAAGAAGGAAATATGATTCATGAAGCATATACACCTCACTTTGATCAGATCTGGGCTTTGTATCCGCATGCAAAGCTGAAAGCTTCGGGTGAGGCGGTCGGTATGCCTCCGGGAACAGTCGGGAATTCTGAAGCAGGGCATCTTCATATCGGAGCCGGGAGAAGGATTTTTCTGGATAGAGTCAGAATAGACCGCTCCATTAAAGATGGAAGCTTTTTTAAAAACAGGGTTTTTCTCGAGACCATGAACAAAGTCAAAGCCGAGAAGAAGCCGCTTCATCTTCTCGGTATTGTTTCTCATTACAGCTCTCACGGCACTATTGAGTATCTGTTTTCACTGCTTAAGCTGGCCAGAAAAAAAGGAATTGAGAAAGTGTATATACACTCACTCATAGGGAGAAGGGGAGAAAAACCTGAGAGCGGTGCTATCTATATTTCAAAAGTAGAGAACATGTGCCGCCAGCTCTCTATAGGGTCCCTGTCTACTGTAATGGGAAGATTTTGGGCACTTGACAGGGAAGAAAATTGGGATAGAGTAGAGAAAGCGTATCAGGCCCTTGTTTTTGGAGAAGGGCGGAGGATCAAAATCGGCTCGGAGGGCAATTGAGTTTTTTTAACCTGGATTATTCACAAGTCGAGGTTGAAGAGAGCTTACTGAAATTCAGGTGTGGACGTAGCGACATTGAAGATTTAGCCTTCGGAGTGCTGTGTTTGAGGGAACTCGGCAAAGCCGAGCTGTGAGCATGTCTGACCCACGGACGGGGGGAGTTGCGCAGCAGCCGAGAACACAGTGCGAAGAATGGCGTTAAAAATCTGAAGGGAGCACAGGCCATATCTGAATTTCATATCGGCTTGCCTGTAAGGTAAAAAAATGGCGATTAAAATGAAAGTAAAAACAAATAAAAATATTTCAGTTGTCATTTTTTTAAAAAGTATGCATATCCTTGAGATCAAAACAAAAAAAGGAACATCGCCATTTTTTTATGAATAGGTCAGGTTTAATAAAGAGTGGAACCTTATGGATTTGAATTCGTATCTTAATATGAAACACAAAATGAATGTTTAAGACCATGATAGCTGATGTAAAAAATCTTTCCTACAGTTACGGAAATGTCAGGGCACTTGATAATATTGACATGGATATCCCGGAAGGGGCTATTGGGCTTCTAGGCCCTAATGGGGCCGGAAAGAGCACACTCATTCGTATCCTTCTGGGCTTCCTTCCTCCTGATAAAGGAAGCGGCCATGTGCTCGGCTATGATATCCAGAACCAGCAAAAAAAAATCAGAAAAAACGTGGGCTATATGCCTGAAGATGACTGCTTTATTCCGGGAATGGATGCGGTCAGTTTCACGTCTTATCTTGGAGAGTTATCGGGAATGCCCAAGCAGGAAGCCATGAAAAGGGCACATGAAGTCCTTTTTTATGTGGGCCTAGAAGAAAGCCGTTACAGACAAGTTGAGACTTATTCGAGCGGAATGAAGCAGCGGCTTAAACTGGCACAGGCCATTGTCCATGACCCGAAGTTGGTCTTTCTGGATGAACCTACCAGTGGTTTGGACCCATCTGGTAGAAAAGAGATCTTAGAGCTTATCATGGATATTTCTTCAAAAAAAGATATACATGTCTTGATATCGTCTCACATTCTTCCGGATATTGAGAGTACCTGCTCGCATGTTGTTATCCTTTCGGAAGGAAAGACAGCGGCTCAGGGGAGCATCAGCGAGCTCAAAAAGATAAAGTACAACCTTTACGAAATAAGGACTTATGGAGACGATAAGGGATTTATTAAGAAGCTGGAAGAAATGGGATGTAAAGTGGAGCAGGTAGAAGATAAAATCATAAAAATATACATGCCTCCTGATAACAGTCACCTGGAATTATTTAAACTCGCTGTTGAACAGGATGTCCAGATACGGCATTTTGTCAAGAGCCAGACTTCTCTTGAGGATCTGTTTGCTAAAGCCGTAGGAGCCGAATGATGCCCATCAAAGAAAAAGGATACACACATTGGGAAGGAGAGCTGAAAAAATCCAGATATCCATGGATTCCCATAACCAGAAAAGGAATCAAACTGGCTTTTAAGAAGAAGTTTTTCAAGTTTACGTTTTTTTTAACCCTTATTCCCGCCATTGTCTATTTGGCCGGCATCTATATATCCGAAAGGCTGGAAGATTTTGCTTTTCTCGTCGAGAATTCCAAAAGTGTTTCGTTCCTCAAGATCAATCCCGGTTATTTTAATTCGTATTTCACCCAGGATTTCTTACTTTTTATGATTGTTGTGGTCTTGGTTTTTTGCGGAGCAGGCCTTATTTCTGATGACCTGAGATACAATTCCCTCCAGCTTTATTTTTCAAGACCCATCACAAAGAAAGATTATTTCTTGGGGAAGGCTTCTGTTATTGCTTTCTTCCTCTTTATTCTGACCCTCATACCTGGAATTATCTTCATGCTGATGAAAATAATCTTTTCCGGAAATCTCAGATTCATATCTGATTATCCCTGGCTTATCCTCTCGGTTATAGGTTATTCTTTTTTCATAACAGGTTTTTTCGCTTTTTACACCCTGTTTGTTTCATCTGTCAATAAAAACAGAAGATATGTCTCCATACTGATATTTGGAATATTTATCTTTTCAGATATTCTTTACGGCATTTTTAAAGGGATTTTTGAGAGCGAATATTTCTCGCTTCTGTCCATAAAGGCGAATATAAAGCAGGTGGGAGCCGCTTTTTTCGGGCAAAAGCTTCCGCATAATGTGCCCTGGATTTATTCCTTTTTGGTGCTTCTGTTCATATGTGCGCTGGCTGGATTTGTTCTCAACAAAAAGGTCAGGGGAGTCGAGGTAGCTCAATGAAAGCCGTGATTATGACAGAGAAGCTTTCCAAATGGTATGGAAACATACTTGGATTGAGTGATGTCACATTAGATATCGAGGCCGGGATAACCGGATTATTGGGGCCGAACGGGGCAGGGAAGTCGACGTTTTTGAAGCTTGTCACCGGTCAGATAAAAGCAAATATTGGTTCTGTCAGAATCAATGGGGAGGAAGTCAGAAACAACCACAGGCTTTTCTCTAAAATCGGATTTTGTCCGGAATCTGATTCTTTCTATGAAGAGATGACAGGATGGGAGTTTGTAACCGGACTGTTGAAACTGCACGGTCTATCCTCATCAGAAAGAGAAAAAAAGGCCCTTAAAGCGCTTGGAATCGTTGATCTTGAAAAAAACAAAGACCGGAGAATAAAAACATACAGCAGAGGTATGAGGCAGAGATTAAAATTCGCCCAGGCTATTGCGCATGAGCCGGAGATTTTGATACTTGATGAGCCCTTAAACGGACTGGACCCCCTCGGCCGGAGGAAACTCATACGCCTGATAAAATCTTTAAGAGATGAAGGGAAAACCGTAATCGTCTCCAGTCATGTGCTGCCCGAAATCGAAGCCATGACAAATGATATCATTCTTATCCATCAAGGAAAGATATTTGCCCAGGGAGATATCCATTACATAAGAGATCTTATTGATGCACATCCCCATATGATATCGGTCAAATGCAGCGACCCGAGGAAAGTCGCCTCCAGGTTCATAAAGGAAGATTTTATTCTGAATATTGATTTCTCCTCTGAAAAAGACACGTTTGTGGTGAAGACAAACAACAGGGATGAATTTTTCAGCCGTTTGCCCCGAATCTTCATTGAGGAAAACATAGATGTTAAGGAAATCACCTCTCCTGATGACAATCTTCAAGCTGTGTTTGATTACCTGATCGGAGAATAAAATGAAGAAAAAAAACACAGAAAAAGACGGATTCTTTTTGTCATCTTTTAAGAATGTGTTCTCCTTTTTCTTTTTGTTGGGTCGTAAGTCTAAAAAAACAAAAGTCTTTTATATACTCAGTTTTATTCCGGTTATCATGGCCCTTATAGTCAAGTTCGGCCAGGTCTTTGCTTCCCGGAGTTCTTTAACAGGAATATATGTTTTTTCCAATTTTATTATGACCTTTTATCTTCAGTTTATCATACTGATTCTGGCTCTTTTCTTTGGGACCTCTGTGTGTTCTGAAGAGCTGGAAGGCAGAACCCTTCCCTATTTAACCACGAGGCCTGTTTCAAAAGCATCGTTCATTCTCGGAAAGTATGCCGCATACACTCTTCTTATCGTTGCCATGACAGTGGTGGGCGTCATTTTGTGTTTTTTCATCCTGAATTTCGATCAACTGGGGGATTTATCTCTGTATAAAATTCTTTTCAGGGATACAGCCGTTCTCGTGCTGGGACTTGTTTGTTACACTTCCTTGTTCACTTTCATAGGCACTTTTATCAAAAGGTCTATCATGTTCGGCCTGATTTTCAGCTTCGGATGGGAAAATGTCATTCAGTATTTTCCGGGTTCAACCCAGCGTTTTGCTATAGTTCATTACCTGAAGTCGATGCTTCCTTCTCCCTCATCAGGAAGATTTTCCTTTCTTCTTTTCCGCCTTGAACCGACTCCGCCGTTTCTGGCGGTCATCATCCTCATTCTGATCACCGCTGCTTTTCTCGGTCTAGCCTGCGCAGTGTTCAATTTCAAGGAATATATCCTCGAAGAATAACTTGGATTATTCATAAAATCAGCCTGCATTTCCTTCCCAATCTGTGCCTCAAATCTGCAACAGCCTCGACTTATTCATCATCCAGGCTATATATACATCATCGCCAGAAATCCTGTTGAACAGGCCTATTCACACTGGGCTCAAAAAATAGAACAACGCAAGTGGTCTCTAATTATTTTTCAGTTTCTGCTGTTTCTGCCTTGGTCAATTCGGATATTTTTTTTATGAGTTCTTCGGGAATATCAGCCGTCACTTTTATCCCTTCTTCTCCTGAAGTGACCTGAATCTTATTCAGGAGCTCGCCTAATTCTGGTTTTTCCTGTGCGGTCATGGAAGCAAAGCTTTTGATCCCGTTAAGAGCATTAGCCAACTGTTCGTTTTTCTCCGGGTCGCTGCTTTTGAGATTCACATCAATGAGAATGGATTGGTTTTTATAGTCGAAATTCATTATAACCGCTCTGACTGATTTCAAGTTCTGGAGCATGGGATTTTGTGAAGCAGCTTCTTCAACCGCTTCTTGAGGGATTAATAAAGTTCCCCAGAAGAGGGTGTCTTTATTGGTCTCTTCTAAAAGGATGGAAAGTTCTTCGTTCTTAAATATATTGTCTTGTTGGTTATTTACTACGTCTAAAACAGACTGGATGCCTTCTAGATTACCTGCGATTATATTTGAGCTGTCCAGAAAAGCAAAACCTGTTTGTTTGCCATCTTCTTCCATGGTATAAATGGTGACTCCGTTATGGTCGACTTCAGTGATCTGCAATCCGTCTTCTTCTGATTTGTCTTTTATATATCCCAGTAAAGAGTCTTTGTCGTATTTGAGATTTATCACAGCCGCGGCCTTCTGGATTGAATCCTGGTCCTTTGATGTTATGGATGCGGCAATAAAGAAAATATCTTCTTTTGGGTCGACTCCTGTTTTTTCAATAAACTCAAAATACATATTCGATTCTTTGTGGTCTTCCAGGGATTTGTTTATGGTTTCTATGGACATCATTGTGTGAATGTCAGCAAAAAACACTCCTTGAGAATCAACCGGAAGAAGATTGAGCATATCTATGGGTTTTGCAGTTCCTGCTTTGGGGGCGGTTGCTTTTTTCCCGCATGATAAAAAAGAAAATAAAATCAAGGAAATAGATAATCCTAAAGCAATGTGTTTCTTCATATTTTTCTCCTCCATATGTTTGTTTTAACTTCCATTTTGATCGCCATTTTTTTACCTTTCAGGCGAGCCGATATTACAGCATCTGCTTCGTTATGAGACATTCGCAGTGAAGGACCACAGCTTCATGTCTCATGCCTCGCATCTGCAGTAACCTCGACTTGTGAATAATCCAGGTTAAATAATATAGTTTATCTACAATTGACTATATCAGAAATATTCTGAAAAAGAAATGGATTTATCACTTTTATTCCATTTGACTTGGGTTATTCACAAGTAAAATTTATTGCAGGTATCTCAGAAGTTTGAATTGGCTTGAATAGAGCCAGCAGCGCGTCCAGATCAAAGTAAAAATAAAACTCTGCTGAACGAGGAACACACCGGCTATGCCCCATAAAGAGACCTGGGGAATGAGGTTCTGTAAAATTATGTATATTATTGATAAGAAAATATTTACAACAAAAATAAGATAATAGAGGCCTAATGTTGTCCCCGGGTTTTTGAATACAAATATTATAGAGGATGCAATGGCTTTCATAATGTTTTTTCTGCCCTCAGATACTGTTTTAATGCGTGCATAATCAAGAATCATATGAGAGAACAGGAGAACAGCCCAGGTTATGAGGCTGAAGACAAGGCCGAGGATGAAAGGGGTGATTTCTGAAACAGAATTTTTTGCGCATGCGGAGACGATAGAACCGAACCATCTTGCCAGGGAAACGATCACCAGGAGAAAAATACCTAATGAAACCGTCATGATTCCAAAAAAATAAGGAGAAAATTTCCCGGCTCCCTTGAAGAACCTTTTAAAGGAAAACTCAAGGGGCTCTTTGGCAAATGTGTAGACTATACCTCCGGATAAGAATGTATGAAGGAGCACGTAGAGAAAACCGAAGAGAATCAATGAAGGGGGATATGTTAAAAATTTCATCTGGATCAGGCTTTCCAGGTTTTCAAGCAAAGCTCCTTTTCCCATTATGGAAGGAGTAAAGGTCTTCTCCAAACCTTGGCTCTGATCCCGGTATTCTTCCCACCATAAATAGTCAAATCCATTTTCCAGGCTGCCCCCTGCATCACTGTGCCCTATATGGTTTTTTAAGGAATGATAGAGAGGCACAGCAAGCAGCATGGAGAACAGAAGATTGATAATATAGAGGAAAAGAACCATTTTCGCTGTTTTGCGGGTCATATCAAAGCCTTTGATGAAGTTAATAAGAGATTTCATGGTGTCCTCCTTGTGACTCTCTTTAGCTTCCCAGTTTAGCAAACATTTCCATGGCATGCTGAAGCCATACCATCCAGTTCATGACCCATTTGTAAGCGGCTCTCTTTTTGGGATTAAGGGAAAAGCTGTTGTTGGTTCTGTTTGTATCCAGCACATAAACAAATCGAGGATCCACAACTGCTCTCGTTATTTTGACCGGGGTCTTGTATGTAAATTTTTGCCATCGTTTCTTTCCGTCCCAATTCTCTATGATCTTTTTCCCGCTTCTAAACTCGATAAGAATCTCGACCGGGACTTTGACTCCTCCCAGACGGCGGACTAGCACTTCACTGAGAAACAATCCTTCCTCGTTTTCTGATTTTTGTCCTGACACATACTGATTATCGAAGAATCCTTCCGGTGCTCTCTGCCTTTGGTTTTTTATATATTCGATGGAGTAATCCAGTTTATCAGAACCATATACGACCTGATTAAAAAACCATGACATATCTTCCCCTGCAAATTCAGAGACGACTGAGAAAAAGTCATCGGGTTTTGGGTGTTTCCACCAATACCTCATTGAATATTCTTTGATCATTTCTGAAAATAATTCTTCACCCAACATTCGCTGAAGCGTAAGCATCATAAGCTGGCCTTTCCCGTATGAATTGGCTCCATAACTGTTCTGGTCCATGAATCCCCACGAATATCTCTGCATAGGGTCTTTATTCCAGGTCTTTCTATGACTGGAGATGCCCTCGGATTCAATGGGCATGGTCACTTTCTTGTAGGCAACAGGAATTCCGAAGAAGTCATCCGAGTACAATGGTTCTCCGTAAGCTTGATGATAGATGATGGTATCTAAAAAGGAATTCATTCCTTCATCCATCCACGCATTTTCAAACTCATTGGTACCGATCAATCCATAGAAATAGTTATGACCGAATTCATGTATGGTAACTCCCTCTGGACTGGGGACTCCCTTGGGCGAGATAAAGTAAGCACCGCCTGTAAAAAAAGTTGGATATTCCATGCCGCCGGACCGGCTGTTGTAGGCGGGGTCAACACAGGTTATGGTCGGATAAGGGTAGTCCCCGAACCATGTACTGGCGAATCTGACTGCGTTTTTCACGGCATCCATGTACCGCTGCTTTAAATGTTTGTGATAGGGTTGAAGGAGGAGAGTGATCTTGACTGATTTGCCCGGAGTAAACTCATAATCTTCTACGAATCTCAGGAAGTCTGGACTCGCAGTCCAGGCAAAATCATGCACACTGTGTTGATAAAAATGATGGGTGGATGTTCCGTCTCCGTTGTTTGTTTTGTTTTGATATTCCCCGGTGGCTCCGATTTTAAAGGAACTAGGAAGAGTTATTTTGATATCATAAGTCCCATAGTCGGCAAAATACTCACTGTCTGCATGATATTGATGGCAGTTCCACATCCCGTCCTGAAAAACTCCTATTTTAGGGAACCACTGAGCTATGAAATAATAGTCTTTATATCTTCCGGTTCTGGAAAAGGGAGCCGGAACCTTTGATGAAAAAATTATTTCTATTGAAATGGTTTCCCCAGGTTCAATGGAGCGGGGGAGCTGTACAGAGAAGACGGTCCGGTCTCTGTCATTCGTGTCATCAGGTTGTTTGTATTCTGGAGACAGACTCAAGTCTTCACCAGGAATGTCTTGGTCTTCCATGAGTTTGATTGAATGGACACGGCAGTATCCCCAGTCGTCTTTACCAATATCTGAAAGGTCATATCCCATTCGCGAACATTCCCGCAAAAAAGTACTCTGGCTGTTCTGAAAAGCGTTCCAGTAGAGATGGAACCAGAGTTCAGATGTCGGCTCTTCTGTGTTGTTTTCCCAGGTAAGGATTTCGTGAGCTTCAAGTGTGTTGTTTTCAGTGTCAAGGATTACTTCTATTTTATAACTGGCGATCTGGGGACAAAAGAGAGGTTCAAAAGCATAAAGGAAAGAAATGAATAAAAAAACTATGATCGATGTCAATACAGTCTTTTTTAACACGCGCTCCTCCTTTTTTGCCTGATATATCCATATCATTTTTTTGTTTTGCTTTAAAGGATATACATGCTTTCAACAAAAATGACAACTGAAATGTTTTTTACCTGGATGATGAACAAGTCGAGGTTAAGGACAGCTTACTGAATTTCAGGCATGGCTTGTCTTACGGTTCTTATATCTCGTACAATGGGATAATTCTTTTTCGGAGTGAGAGAAATGATAGAAAAACAAAATGAAGATAAGATGACTCCGTTTTTACGGATTGTTACCCAAAGAAAAAGCATCCGAAGGTTCAATAAAAAACAAGTGGACAGAAAGGAAATTTTGAAGTGCCTGGAAGCGGCCAGGCTTGCTCCTTCAGCAGAAAATGCACAGCCCTGGAGATACCTGGTTATAGATGATCCTGCAGTAAAGAGAAGATATGAGAAAGAAGCCTTTTCCGGGATCTATTCTGTATCAAAATTTGCCAAGGAAGCGCCGGTGTTCATCCTTGTCATGGCAAGGATGAATGTAATAACCCACCGGATCGGTAGACAGATACAAAAAATCCAGTTCCATCTTATTGACATCGGTATATCAGGTGAGCATTTAGTTCTTCAAGCGGAAGAATTAGGGATCGGGACCTGCTGGATGGGATGGTTCAATGTACGGAAGACAAGAAAGTTTTTTAATATCCCAAAAAAATATAAAATTGTGGCTCTGATAGCCATGGGCCGTTATGATAAACGGCCTTCCAGAGAGAGAAAAAGAAAGAAAATGCAAGAAGTAGTCTGGTTTAACAAGGTCAGATAAGGTTCAGATTTCCACTCCAAACAATCCTTTAAGGGAAAATCCGAAGATTATGGAAAGAATGAAAAAGCTTATGATCCAGTGAATGTTCATACCAAAAATACGAAGGCCTGATGTGGGATAAGAGATTTCTATGGATTTTACAGGAGAGTTTTTATCCAGGGGCTTTTCAACCGGATACAAAAGCTCGTTCATTATGCTTTTTCTTTTTTTGAGAGGAGATATTTTGCTTAAGGGCCTTTGACCGATGGATACTGATTTTGTCAATGACTTTTCACCAGCCTGTATTTCGATCTCATGGACTCCTTGTTTTAAAGCTGAAAAACGCCACGCTATTTCATGTTCATCGTCTATTCGCACAGGGGGTGTCTCTATGTTTACAAAATCATTGCCAATGATTTTTATGTCAAAATTCGAAGGAGTGTATTCCTCGGACAGTTTTATTTTCAGTAAAGCTTTTTCATTAATATCTAAGGGGTCATAGGCAAACCAGAAGTTCGAGTGGATGATAATCAGTAATATGGGGATGATCATGACCAGCAAGGGTTTAACTGAATGTCTCATGTATTTAAAGTTTGAGACAAGGATATTTCCCTGGGCTTTAAAAGAAGTGATGAGGTCGTTTTTGTAAAGCCGCATTTCCAGCAGATGGGCTTTGATTTTATTTTTTGCCTTTTTTATTCCTTCCTGGTCAGAAGTGAGTTTAAATACATAAAGCATGAGAATACCGGTCAATAAGGAAATAACGATCATCCCGTACCAGGGATTTATATTTTGAAACGGGATGAAGATGATTTCGAAAATTTTGCTGAGAACCGCATTAAGGACATTCATCATTTTTTTCTTTAAGCGCTCGAATTTCTCTTTTGTTTAAGAGATATAGCCCAATCCTTTTAATTTTTTCTTGATTTCTTCTTCTGAGTCAGCTTCTTCCAGTTTGGCAATTTCTTTTTCCAGACAGTGAGTTATGAATTCTTCAGGAGAGGAATAACCTGACATAGATGCGAATTTTTTTATTTTTTTTAAAAGTTCTTTTTCCAGTTTGATTTTTCCTTTTCCCATTAAAGCTCCTCTCTTTAAAAAATAGGTGTTCCTACCATATTTTCAGGGATAGGTATCCCGTATATTTTTAACATTGTAGGGGACAAATCATAAAGCGAAGGGGAGGCTTTTTTAATTTTTCTGTTGGTCAGCAGTATACCCGGGATCAGTTGGGGGGCCATGCAGTGATCCCCGCTCCATTTGTCCCTGTTATCTTCGACTATTTTTTTCGGAAGTCTTCCCAAGGGAGAGGCCCAGGAAATACGGTATCCTTTGTTAAAACCCAGTACAATATCCGGGGAATGGGAGGTCTGAGCTCCGGAATAGACTTTATCGGAAATAAATGCTTTGAGGATCACATTTTCTCCTGTCTCAGGGTCTTTATAGTTTTCAAGTTTTCGGGCTATTTCATAAACGAGGTTATCCTTTTCCGTACCAGGAGAAACAATACCCCTGGATTCTCTGTTTTTCTGGTTGATGTAGAGGCCGTTAAGGCCTATGGCATAGGCTTGTGTTTTATTCCAGTCAGTGTTCATAAAAAGGCTGGTGTCTCCCTGTTTTCTTTCATCAATGAGTTTGTGGTAACCGTTTTCTTTCAGCCATGTGTTTATATTAAACTGACGGCGAAACGGACAAAAGCCGTGATCTGAAATGGCCATGATAATGGTATCCTTATCTGCTTTTTTCATGGTTTTGTCCAGGACATAGTCAGCTGTTTGATAAATATTAAAAATAGTGTCTTTATATTGAGACGCCAATTTTTCGTCATAGATGGGGCTTAATTTATCGATGTGTCTCCAGAACATATGCTGTCTCTGGTCCGTACTGGAGAGGTAGTAAAAAAGAACTCCTGAATCAAAGCGTTTGAGTTCATAGTCAAAAATATCGAGACGTTCTTTTAAAACGAGGTCATCCTGTTCGATAAACTCTCCGTCATCCAAAAATCCATAGGTTAGGGCACTGGTATCTGCAGGGAGGCCTTTTGTAAAGAAAGGACCGAATTCCTTTTCCAGTTCTTTTGAATAGGATTTGGGTGTTGATATGGGAAGAACCGGATCTGCAGGATCAATATTGACCGGAGAGACGTAGAGCTTGAATTCAGGGCGGACTTGTTTTAAGAAAAAATTACAGATTCCTTTGACGGATTGAGTGGGGATCATATTGAAATTGATTCTCTTCCACTTGCTCCATTCGCCCTGTTTGAGTATGAATTCATGGTTCTGTATTTTAATTTTAGCCACAGGATTCATAGGATCTATATACACGGTAAAGTCTATATAGGACTCCGGATGTTCTTTTTTAAAGGCATTATCCGGGCCCGGAAGTTTGGCATGCACTTGATTCCCTATGACATAGACTTCATGGACTCTGGCGCCTCCTATGTCAGGATCTATCTCTGAGGGTTTGGTGGTGTAGAAATTACAGATCCCGTATGTTCCGAGTATATCCGGGGTTCCCATACCTGATAAGGTCCTCTGTTTTGTATCTGCAGGAGGATAATTTGAGGGGATCTTAAAGACGGTACATGGAATATCATAGTCTTCAAGTATCTGCCAGAAAGCTTTCCCCATTCTAAGAAGCTTCACATCTCCGCCGGAAAGAGGAAATTCATATCCCCCAATGGATATTTTTTTATTGGATCCCGATGTCTTGGATGCTGAAAATATGGGAATATAGGTATCAGGATCCCTGTGAATGAAATCATAGATGCCGTGTCCTCCGGGATTCATTCCGGTTATGAAGTTGGACCAGGCAACAGGACTTTGAGGGGGAATGCTTGTCCTTAAGGGTTTAAAATCTCCTGACTCCCATAAACGGCGGAACGCAGGGAGCTTCCCCTGTTCCATCCAGTTTTTCAGAAGTTGGGGATCGATTCCGTCAAAACCCAGGATAATTATTTTCTTTTGAGTTGCTTTTTTCCCCAAGGTCTTTGATAGGATATTGGAAGGGGAGAGAGTTAATAAAGAGCCTGCCGCCAAACCCAGCTTAAGAAATTCTCTTCTGTTTATGTTATTCATTTTGGGCCTCTTTTTGTTTCTATATCTATTCTAGCACGAAATAGGTTGTGTTTGAATGCTTTAGAGGAGAGAAGTTCCATCCATATGGGCAGGAGGCTTTATCCCAAATAATTTGAGGACAGTCGGGGCGATATCTACGATACTTGCTTTTTTTTGGCCTATTTTTCGGTTGCAGAACAAGACTCCCGGTACTATCTCAGGGTCAATGCAGTGGTCTCCACTCCATGCTTTTATGTTGTCTTGGAATGTGTGAGAGTCGACTTTTCCTGTCACAGAATCCCAAGAGACTCTGTATCCATTATGATATCCGACTATAAGGTCGGGACAATTATCCTTATAAGGACCTGAAGGGATTTTATCTCTGTCGTATATCGTCCTGATCGCGTTTTGGTTTTCTTTTTCATCCCTCAGGCTTTCTAGCTTTGTTTTGAGTTCTGATTTGAGAGCGGTGTATTCTCTTCCCGGATCGACAATGCCTTTCTCTTCTCTGCCTTTGACATTAATATAAATTCCTCCCAGCCCCAGTCCGTAAGCTTTTGTGCGCTCCCAGTCAACATCTTTGAACCATTCGCCGCTTGTGTTTTTGCCTTTTTTCAGACTTAAAAACCCGTTTTTGTAAAGCCACGAATTTATGTTCACACCGCGTTTGAACTGTTTAAATCCATGGTCGGACATGACGATCAAACAGGAGTTTTTATTCAGCTTCTCAATGACTCTTCCCACCAGATCATCCATTTTTGTATAAAGATCCTCTATGACCTTTTCGCTTTTTTCCGAACGGGCATGTTTTAATGCAGGGTGTTTTTTATCCAGATACCGGAAAAACATGTGCTGGATGCTGTCAGTAACCTGAAACCAGCAGGCAATGACACCGCGTCTTGTTTTTTTCATTGCATTGAACAGCATATCTTCAGACTCTTTATGGTTGTCGTAACAGAGTTTGAGAAAGGTATCCTCGTCTATTACTCCTTCATTCAGCGCCCATGTGTCATCAGCTTCTCCCAGAGTATTGTAAGGACCCAATAGTTTTGCCAGATAAACCGAATAAATGAAGGGATGGGAGATCGGCAAGGACGGTTTTTCAGGGTCTATGTTTAAAGGCGTCATATACATCTTGAATTTGGGGGATATTTCAGAGACATAGAACCTGCATATGGCTCTTATTTTCATGCCCAATCCCGGTTTGAATGTAATTTTTATCCAGTCAGACAGCTCGTTCTTTTTTAAATGGAAGGTTTTCCCTGAGGTTTTAATGGCGACAGAATCGTTGCTTTTGTTGATAAGGATTTTCATAGGCAGATGGATTTCTTCCTCATTTTTGTGAAGTGAGTTTTGGGGGCCTGATATATAAGTTTCTATTTGGCCGTTCTTCACATCAACAGGAATAACCATGCCTCCCTCATCTACGTCTGTCTTCTCCGAGCTGTAAAAAGAAAAGGTTCCCTGACTGCCTTTAAGGTCCGGAGCACACATGCCTGAGATCAGATGTCCATAGAATTTTTCCGGCGGGAATGTGATGGGGATTCGAAGAATCGTGCTGAAAATGCCGTTTTGACCCAGAGTTTTCCAAAAAGGAATGCTTTTTCTCAGGCCTTTGATGACCGGCTTTGATAGAGGTATTTTATATTTTCCCAGAGACAGAAACTTTTTTGGATTGCTGATTTGGGCTGAAGAGAGATCAGGGAGATAGGTGCTTGGGTTTCGGCTCAAAAAGTCAAATATATTGTGCTTTGCTGGATGACATCCTGTCATAAATGATGACCACGCCACAGGTGAGATTGCCGGTATCGTGGTGCCGAGTCTCTTGTATGTTCCGGATGTTTTGAGTTTTGACAGATTGGGAAGCTTGCCTTCCTCCAGATATTTTTCCACAAGAGTGGGCTCCATCCCGTCAAGTCCTACAATGACGACCTGGTCAACTGAGCTTTTTTTATAGCTTTTCCTCCCTCTTATCAATCTAAAGAAGAACCGGAACGGCCATGAAAGAAGAGAAAATATGGCTAGAAGGAAAGTAAGAAAAAAAACCAGGAATGATGAAAGAAAAGCAAATCCCGCTCCGGGACCGATATAGGCTCTTAAGGAAACAGGGATAATAAGCAAACATAAAGGGAGTAAAATAAAAAGGACATATTTTTTTTTCATGGTTTTTTAATCTATCGATTCCAATATTATCTTGCTGAGGTCTGAAATACACAGATCAGGGCCTTTTTCCTCGTCAGCCCAGAAAAAAGCTTCATCCCAGTTGTGCATGCCCTGTAAGTTTGAACGGCCGAAAACTTCTTCTTTCTTTATAGAGCCTTTCATGTCAAAGCCGTGTTTGGAGAGAACAATGAGGTCAGGGCCGTTTTTTATCTCTCCGCCTGAGTAAATTTCCTCCGTATCAAAGACCTCCTCAACGGCAGGCTCACCTTCGAAATTTAAATTCTTTAATTTTTCCTTTAGTTCCTTTTTTAAGGATTGTTTTTCTGATTTTGTTACACGTCCTTTAGGGAATCTGTTTTTTAGATTTATGTAGATACGGTTCGGGTCCATGGCAAAAGCTCTGGATTCTGGAGTTATTTCATTCAGTTTTTGAGGCGATTCTGTTTCAAAATCCAGATATCCGTTCTTTTTAAGCCAAGTATTTAGATAGACCTCTTGTTTTATCCCGGTAAATCCGTGATCCGAAAGGAGATACAAGCCTTTGTATCCTCCGGTTTCCTTATAGAAAGCTGAGGTTATTTTTCCAACGAGCTGGTCCACTTTTCTGTAATATTCAAGGAAATTGTCATGAAGGGGATGAGAGTCATCTTTATAGGCATTCCATAAGAAATGCATCAGTCTGTCAGTTCCGGTGATGACAAATTCAAAATAGTCCCACTCTTGCTTCCAGAACATCTCAAAGGCTTTTTCACGGCCGGCAAGAGTTTTATCCAGTTCTTTCCATAGAAAATCATGGTCCTCTCTTGCCCTGAAAGTGTCTATGTCTATTTGGTAACCGATTTTTTCTAACAGAGGTTTGGTGCTTAACGGATAGACCGCCTTTGATAATTCGATGGCCACAAATCCTGATACTAATGTGCCGTTGATTTTTCTGGCAGGATATGTGGAAGGCTGATTGATAACAATGGATTTTTTGCCTTTTTTGGCCAGTTTGTCCCAGATGGTTTCTGTTTTAACATCTAGAAAATTCGGAAATCTGAGTTCATAAGAATTCTTTTTTAAGTCGGTAAAGCCGAATACTCCGTGCGATCCTGAATTCGTTCCCGTCATAAAATCTGTCCAGCTCACTGAAGAAATCTCAGGAAGGCTGGCTTTCATTTTATGGAGATGCCCTGTCTTTACCAGGTCTAAAAAGGAGGGCATGATATTTTTTTCTGCAAGGTCATTGATCATTGGGAAGGGAACCCCGTCCAGTCCGATGACACATACGCGTTTTTTTCTTTTTTTCTTAAAAAGAAACATTCGTTTTTCCTAAAATTTGAATTAGCCTATTATATATGAAGTGCAGCCAAAGTCAAAATATAGATTGTTCATAAAATCAGCCTGCATTCTCCATCCTTATCTCATAATCTGTCCTTTTTTGATGTCTGGTAAACAAACAGAGTATGTCTCTTTTTCTCTGTTTTATATTTAAATTTAATGCAGGCTGGTTTTACCTTCAGGCGAGCCGATCTCACAGCATCTGCTTTGTTACAGGGCATTCGCGGTGAAGGACCACAGCTTTATACCCTGCGCCTCGCATCTGCAGCGATCTCGACTCGTGAACAATCTATATTAATTATAAGATTGTTCATAAAATCAGCGGACTGAAGAACCAACCTGCCTGAAAGTCTGGATATGGCATGAGGTTATTTATTTTACATGAAAAGCGTACTCCTTAAGAAGATCAGGTGTGGCTGAAGCGATTTTGAAGATTTAGCCTTCGGAGTGATGTGTTTGAGGGAACTCAGTAAAGCTGAGCTTCGAGTATGTTTGACCCACGGACGGGGGGAGTTACGCAGAAGCCGAGAATACAGCTCGTAGAATGGCGTTAAAAATCTTTAGTGAGCACAAGCCATATCTGATCTTCATTCGGCTTCAGCAACGAAATAATCCGCTGTCCGAATATCATAATCACTTTCATCCAGTGTTTTTACAATGTTTCTTTTGTATTTATTATTTTCATCTTTCTCTGTTAAGTCCACAATGTCGCCGTCTCTTTTATTTCCGTTTTCGTCTGAAATAAGTTTGACTTTTGGCCTCATGATATGTTGAGGGTCAACGTGCTTTTCGAAAACAATTCCCACTTCACCGGTATTAAGCAGGACCAAAGAGCCTATAGGGCAAATTCCGATCATGTCTACAAAGACTTTAAGAATTATCGGGTCGAATTCCTTGCTACCTTTTTCTAATATATAGGATAAAGCTTCTTCTTTAGAAAAATTCTTTTTCCGGTAGGGTCTGCTGGTGGTCATGGCATCGTAAACATCTACGATTTTAACGATCTTACTGAACAGGTCTATGGCTCTTTTTCTTATCAGTATCGGGTACCCGACCTTTCCGTCTGATTCATGATGTTCCAGCGCAACACTCAAAGCTTCTATGGGAAGGGAAGTCCCTTGCTTTAAGTCCATGAGACGCACAGCTCCGAAAAAAGTATGTTTTTCTATGGTTTCTCTTTCTTTTTTATCCAGCTTGCTGGGTTTGACAAGAATATCTTTTGGAATGTCAAGTTTACCAAAGTCATGAAAAAAGGCAGCTAAGCCAAGGTCAACAAGTTCATTTCTGTCAAGCCCCAGCTTTTTGCCCAGTGATATGGAAAGGACGCAGACATTTACGGAGTGGTTGAGTGTGTACTCATCGAAATTTTTAATATTGGTCAGTCCGAGCATAAAGGATTCGTTATCAGCGATATGATTGAATATGGACTGCATAAGTCTTTTAGTGGTGAGAAGTGATACATGGTCCTGTAGTTTACCAGTCTGCTGGAACATTTCCTTCAAATGAGTCATGCCCAGGAAGAAAAGATTTTTTGTATCCCTGTTTTTTTTCTTGGATTTCTCGTAGGATGGGATTTTTTCCACAATGATGTTCTCGATGTTTTTTTTCTTGATCTCAGAAATAAAATCTTTGTATGGATCTTTGGGGTCGTATCCTTTTTTGGCAAGAAGAATGATAAATTTGTTTAATTCTTCTTTTTTTAATCCCGGAAGGAAGCTTAGTTCTCCGATTTCCTTCTTTTTGAATTCATCCTGAATAAATTTAAATATATGATAGTCGGAGAAACTGAATTTCAGTTTCCGACTGTTGAATTCCATAGAATTCTGTTTGAGCGTGAGAAATGCTTTTCCATATGATTTCAAGGCGGATTTGATCTGACTATGCAATAAGTTTACCTGTCTTAAATAGATATAATTGTTTGGTTCATAAATGAGAGAAGTGCGATAAGCTCTGCTAAGCCTGAAAACAATTCTAATCCCTTCTTTGATTAACCGCGGGCTGTTTTTGCCTTCAGGAGGATTTGGATTTTTATTATCAGACCCAGAATCATTCACGAGAAGTTTCCTCCTTTATTTTTCGGGAAAACGTATTGGCTGCATCTGCGCACTTTTTTCTTATTTTTCTGTTATGCGAATTTATCATATTTTTTATTATTGCGTATCCGGAAAGGTTCTCTGACTTTTCAAGGGCCTCAACAGCACAGAGAGCGCTTTCGACTCTTTTGACTCCTGAAAAAAACCCTGCTTTTTTTATAATTTTTTCTAAAAGACCAAATGCTTTTTTGCTTTTTGATCTTGCCAGCGTTAAAAGCAGTGCTTGCTTTTGTTTTCTGGTTTCTTTCAAGAATTTTTTATCCTTGATTATTTGGAGGATTTTATCAAACACAGGATCTTCTTCTACCATATGAATATTTTCTGCTGCCAGAGATTTTATTTCTGGATCTTCATTGGAAAGGAGAGAAAAAAGAATTTTATTGGCGCTGGGATTTTTAAAACGGCCTATGGCGTTTATGGCTGCATGAAGGACTTTTTTGTTCCTGAAGCTGAGAAAACTGACAAGATGATTCATGGCTCTTTTTTCTTTTGAATCAGCGAGAATCATAATGATTTCTAAGGTGATTTCCGGTCTTTCGTCACGGGCGATTTTAACAAGTTCGGATAAATTGTCTTTTCCGACTTGTTTGAGTGCGGTTATGATCTTATCTTTTTGTTCTGGCTTTTCCATTCTGTCATAGAGATGGCTTAAAACGGGAATGGATTTAGCTCCCATAAAGGATATGTATTTAAGAAATGCATCAAACTCTTTAATATCTTCCTTGTCAAATATTTCCTCTGCCTGGGGAGGCGTGATTTCGATCTCAGAAGACTCGAAAAATTTCCGGACCAGTTTTTCTTTGGATGCGTCATTTTCGGAAAGATATTCTTTTAGCTCAAGTACTTCCTGATAAATGGATAACGCTATCTCGAAATTCCCTTTATTTATTTGTTGATTGACGTAGTTAATAAGTTGTTTTATCAAAGACGTGACTTTCTCAGGCCGTTTCTCCAAGTACAGGATATCGATCATAAGAGTTTTCAACTGTTTCTCTTCTGACTCTTTTCTATGGTTTTGAACCATATCAAGAAGGAGCTCTTCTTCAGATTTTGAGAGCCTCTTTTCTTCAGTTCCCCAACCTTTTTCAAATGTTTTCTTAAATGATTCCTCAACGCTTGAATCATCTTTATTGTCTAAAAATGACTTGTCTTCAGGCTTTAGGTTGATTTTTCCTGAAAAGAGTTTTTTCTTGTCTATTTTATATTCCGGGACTTCCATTCCGATCCCGATTTTGCTTTCCAAATAGTCATCAGGCGCAAAGTACTGGATATTCGCAAAATCTTTTTCCCATAGAGATATGACAATATCGCTTTCCTCCGGAGGTAAAGAGGAATCTTCCTTTACGATCTCTAAGAACTGTTTGAGTTCATCCCTGAGCAATCCTTTATAAAAAAACAGCATTTTAAGTCCGTCTTTGTGAAAAAGATAGGGAAGGCTTTTTGCTGTCTTTCGTTCAGTATAAAAAGGGATGCCTTTGAAAGTGAAGGAAAATTCTTCAATCCCGATTTCCAGTTTCCAGTGTTTTTGAAGGTACTGTGACATTTTGACAAAGAGAAGATCTATGAAGGTTTCAACATTTTCATGGTCGGATGAGAATATTTTCATCTGAGAGAAGACTTTTTCTATCTGATTGACGATATCTTTGACTTCATCAAGCTGTTTTTTATCTATGCCCTCTTCTGCTTTGTTTGAGCTGGCCTGAAAGGTGTCATCAAATTTTTCACTCACGGCTTTACCCTTTTACACATTAATTAACTAATTTTTTCGAAAAAAAGTCAAGCAGTCGTCAGGGGTTTTTTACTCAGGATACATGAAAGAATACCACATGAGATATAAATAACCTGAATTATTCAGGATGATAATTTGAATTGAAACAAATGAAATTCATAATTAAAATGAAGAATTGTTTGTATTATGTATCTATGTTGGAGGAATATATTCATGAGTCTTTATGACATCGTTGTTTCAAGAAGAACGGTAAGACAGTTTCAACAAAAGCCGGTTAATGAGAAGATTTTGAGAAAAATGGTGAATGCGGGGAGACTGGCGCCCTCAGCAGCGAACTGCCAGCCCTTGGAATTTATTGTGGTCACGAATAAAGACATTTGCCAAAAAATTTTTCCATGCTTAAAGTGGGCCGCCTACATTGCGCCTGAAGGAAATCCACGACCAGGAAATGAGCCGGTTTCTTATATTGTGACACTGGTGAATAAAAATATTAAGGACAATCATTATGAATGGGACGTTGGAGCTGCTGTGGAGAACATGATTCTTGTGGGTTGGGAATATGGTATTGCCAGCTGCTGGCTTTTATCCGTAGAGAGAAAAGAAGTGAGACATCTGCTAAAAATTCCCGAGACGTATGTGATCGATTCGGTTTTAGCGCTTGGATATCCTGCTGAAGAACCCGTCGAAGAAATTATGAGGGAGTCGATTAAGTACTGGAAAGATAAAGAGGGACGCCTTCATGTGCCGAAGAGAAAGCTCAAGGATATCCTGCATTTCAATGGATTTTAATGGATTTTAATGGATTAGATTTCTCCGCTCACTGCAAACATCCGGATTTCCCTGATGGTTTTTCCTTTAAGTCCTAATTTTTCTACTGTACGTCCTGTTTTCCAGAAATCAATTCCCCTCATTATTGAAGCACAGTGTATAATAAGGTCTATGGTAGGAGTTTCGACTTTAAGCATTTTCCCCAAAGAAGACAGTGTTACCAGGCTCATGGGCACATCCTCGTCGATATATCTGTGATGTAGCCTGTCCGGAGCTTTGATTCCGAGATAGCCGGGGTTATCGTGTATGGCCTCATAGAGGTTTTTCCCTGTAGCACTGTAAGCTGTGTAAAGCCAGTTTTTTGCACTCATGGCTTTGATACCGAGAGCGGCAGCGACATTGAGTCTTTCATCGTCAATCGCTTCTAATATTTTAGATACGGATTCACTGGCACCCTGGACATAGTATTCAAAATCTCCATGGGTTTCCTCGATCCAGGCGGCATTGAGTACGGTCAATGCCGGATGGAACACCGCACCGATGTTGTTGAAGCTTGTTTTAAAAATATTGTCTCCCGGGACAAACTGTGGGTAAGCGATGTTAAGGGCTTTTACTACTCCCGGGATCCAGTAAGCGGGCAGTGTTGCGACCGGGACAGAATTTTTGACACCGAATATTTTTGCATGAGCTGGCCCGATAGCTCTTGAAGCGTAAATGAATGTCTGAGCTTCGGCTATAAAAGGGATAGTTTGGAGCCCTTTTTCTTTAAGCACATGGAAGAATTCCAGTGACCCGAGGGTGCGGCCCGGATTGAGCACGACTATCTGGTTTTCTTTTAAATAGGGCGCACAGGTTTCGGCCATAAAACGATGTCCAATGGCAGGTACAGCAACCATTATGATATCCACGCCTTCTAAGCATTCTTTAATTTTATTAGAAACTTTTTTTATTTCGCCGACTCCTTCCACTTCGCCTTCGACTTTTATGCTCCCGCGTTCTTTAACAGGAAGGATTTTATTTTTCCCCCTGTTGTAAAGATTGACTTTAAATCCCATGATGGCTAAGTGCCCGGCCATGGCCAATCCTCCGTGACCAGCGGCGAGCACGCAAAATTTTATATCTTTTGGGGTTTTATTGATGAGGTTTTTAAGATATTTTTTCCTTCTTGCATCGGCTTCCGCAGTTCTTTTTAACATTTTTCACTCCAAATAAATTGTTATTTGAGAAGAGGATATCCCGTTATTTAAGAATCCATGTCTTTTTCTGGATCGAGTATAAAAATACTTTTTCTTTATTTTATAGAAAAAAAACGGGTATGGCAATTTTTTTTTAGATGCAGACCTGATGTTTATTTCCTTCTCTTATCATAGGAAGGCAAGTAAAGGACCAAAAGGCTTATGATCCCGAGCGCATATTCGAACAGGTTGCTTATCAAGTGAATTCCTATTCCGGAAATAATGGCCAGCCTGTTTTCAAAGTTCATGAGTTTACTCGTCAGCATCCAGGCTGATTCCCAGGTTCCAAATCCTCCGATTCCTTTGACAGGAAGGGCGGAACTCAGTTCAGCTCCGGTTATTCCTAAAACCGTTTTAAAGAAATTCACAGCATTAAAAAGCATGCCGTGGCTGTGGAGCAGGGAAAAAAGCAGCAGGTAGAGTGAGGTATATTTAGCAATGCGGATAAACAGAGATAGCAAAAACACCGGCCAGTAAATCTTTCTTTTTTGTATTTGTTCCAGGCTGTCAATACTTGACTTTATTTTTTCTATAGAAAAATCAGCCCATTTTTTCTTTCTTAGTTTGGTCATCTTCAGGAAGGAGCTATATATTTTTAAAAACAGATTGGATAGAGGGATTGCTTTCCATAATATAAGAAAAAAGATGAGAAAAAATATGACGGATATGAGGACCATTATAGGTATAGAGAAGGAGGCGGTGCCCATACCGACAAAAAATATGGCCATGATGAGAATGGGGCTCAGCGTGAGGAAGTCAAATAAGAAAGCAATGACAAACGTAGAGCTTGAGGCCTCAAAACTGTATTTTAGTCTTTTGTTTAATATGTATATATAGGAAAGGGACCCTATTCTTGCCGGAAATAGATCCACAAAGAGATTCCGGATAAATGTCACCATAAGTATGTCTTTCCATTTTATGGCATGAGGGAGAAGAAGCCATTTATATCTCCAGGCCCTTAAGCCGCTTCCTAAGAGGGAAAAAAACATAAATCCTAAGAGGGCAGGGATAGTGATGTTTTGGAAAGTTTGCATAAAATCGCTGAACTTGATTTTGGTAAACAGAAAAAGAAGAAGCCCTATAGAAATGACCACAGATAAAAAAAATGTTACAGCTTTCTTTTTTCCCACGCTTGTATGTTATAAGAAATTTAAGGAAATGTTAATTTTAAATTGAAATTCAGATATGGCTTGTGCTCCCTTCAGATTTTTAACGCCATTCCTCGCACTGTGTTCTCGGCTGCTGCGCAACTCCCCCCGTCCGTGGGTGATCCTGGTAATTCATAAAATCTGCTGCAACCTCGACTCGTGAATAACCAGGATCGACTTCCTGCATCCGAAGGCTAAATCTTTTATGGCGCTTCGTCCACACCTGAATTTCAGCTAGCTTTCAGCAATCTTGACTCGTGAACAATCCAGGTATATCATAAAATTTAAAGATGAAATGAGGTTTGTGGCTGACCGTGAAACTTGAAAAATTAGACGAAATAATTGAGGCAGCTTTAAAAGAAGATATGCCTGAGGGTGATATAACATCTGAATCCATCATAGCCCCTGATTCAATATCAGAGGCTCATATCATTGCTCATGAGAAAGGAGTTTTGGCTGGGATAGATATCGCGGAGAGAGTGTTTAACAAAATTGACCGTTCCTTAGAATTCGAGAAGTCCAGACAGGACGGACAGGAATTCGATAAACACAGCAAGCTGGCCAGGATAAAAGGCTTTTCCGTTTCAATTCTTAAAGGAGAAAGGCTAGCGCTAAACTTTCTCCAGAGGCTTTCGGGCATAGCGACTTTAACCAGGAGATATGCGGATGTATTAAAGGGGACAAAGACCAGGCTTCTGGATACGCGTAAAACCACGCCCTGTTTAAGAAGGCTTGAAAAATATGCCGTGAGAATGGGAGGGGGAGTTAACCACCGATTTGATTTGTCTGAAATGGTTCTGATTAAGGATAATCACCTGCGGTTGGTGGGAAGCATTAAGGAATCAATCCAGAGAGCGAGAAAGGCTGTCGGAGAGGATATAAAGATAGAAGTGGAGACCACTTGTCTGGAAGAAGTGAAAGAAGCCGTTCAATATAAAGCTGATATCATTATGCTTGACAATATGACCCCTGAAGAGATGAGCAGGGCCGTAAATCTGGCAGGAGGAAAAATCCCGCTGGAAGTCTCTGGGAACATCACTCTTGACAATTTGAATATAGTGGCTGGCCTGGGTGTTGATTTTGTCTCGGTCGGGAGCTTGACTCATTCTTATAAGTCTTTAGATATCAGTATGGAATTTTTATAAAGAAGGGACCATGGGAAATCAAAACAAAGAACACATCATAGAGACGGATGTCCTTATTATCGGATGCGGGATCGCCGGTGCCAGCGCTGCCCTGGAGGCAGCAAAAAGCGGAGTAAGGGTCATTATTGTATCAAAAAACAAGAAACTCGTAGAATCCAATACTTATTATGCTCAAGGCGGAATTGTATCTTTAGGAAAAGATGATAATCCAGAGCTTTTAGCGCAGGATATCATGCAGACAGGTGACGGGATAAACAACAAACAGGCGGTAAAAATCTTAACAAACGAAGGTAAAAAGCTTGTTGATGAAATATTAATAAAGGAATTGAAAATTCCTTTTAACAGGACATATCCGGATGAACTGGATTATGCTCAGGAAGCCGCCCACTCCCGAAGACGGATTCTTTACGTTAAAGACACAACAGGGATGACCATAGAAGAGACGTTTATAAATAAATTGAAGTCCTTTTCCAACGTAACCTTTCTGCCGGACCATACCGCGGTTGATTTGTTAGCCATTCCCCATCATGCCAAGAATCCGAGTTTTTATTATTTAGAACCGCAGTGCATCGGTGCCTACATCCTGGATAATAAGAGTAAAAAAGTAAAAACAGTGCTGGCTCCGTACACCATCATTGCGACGGGTGGCTGCGGTGCTGTTTATCTTTACAGTTCGAATCCTCAATCAGCCATAGGAGATGGATATGCCATGGCATACAGGGCCGGAGCACGGATAATCAATATGGAGTATATCCAGTTTCATCCGACATCTTTGTTTCACAGGGATGCCGATGCCTTTTTGATTTCAGAGACAGTCAGAGGAGAAGGCGCTAAACTAAAGACAAAAGAGGGCAGACTCTTTATGCAGAACTATAGCAGAAGAGGGGAGCTTGCCCCAAGGGATGAGGTGACAAGAGCGATCTATGAAGAGATGACAAACAGCAATTCGAATTATGTTTTATTGGACCTTGTCTCCTATGCAAAAATAAATATAAAAAAAAGATTTCCCAATATTTGCAAGACATGCTTGAAATACGGGATTGACATCACAAAAGAGCCCATTCCTGTTGTTCCTGCGGCTCACTACTGCTGCGGAGGGGTTCTTGTGAATTCCTATGGCCAGAGCACATTAAAGTCTCTTTATGTGGTGGGTGAGGCGGCATGTTCGGGAGTCCACGGAGCAAACAGGCTGGCTTCCACTTCTTTGCTGGAGGGGTTGGTTTGGGGGACAAGAGCTTCCAAACATATTGTCGCTCATTTTGATCCAAAGAAAGTGTATGATTTTAAGGATATTCATGAGTGGTACTATCCTGAAGACGGAGAAGAAATCGATCCGGCATTGGTTAATCAGGATTGGCTGAACATCCGTAATACGATGTGGAATTATGCCGGGATCATAAGAACAAACAAGAGACTGGAAAGAGCCAGAGCAGACCTTGACTATCTCAATCATCGGATAAACAAATTTTATAAAGAATCCCTTATGGATGAAAAGGTCGTGGGGCTGAAGCACGGCATCCAGGTAGCCCTGCTGATCACCAAGGCTGCACTCAATAATCCGATAAGCAGAGGTGCTCATTTTATAAAATAAAAAAGAAGGCATCTTTGTTCCTTTATGATGTGTTATCCTTGGCTCCTTCTGATTCATCCAGGTTTACCTTAATAGGTCAGATTAATATTTTATAAGAAATCTTATTTCATAGGTATTGAAAGAATTGTCATTAAACTTTATACTCTATTGATAAACCTGGATTGATTTTGACCCTTTTTATGAAGGGGTCAGGTATATTGGAGCTGGATATGGCAGATAAGAAATTTATAAAAGAAACATTAAACCTTCCTCATACGTCTTTTTCTATGAAAGCAAAACTTGCCCAGAAAGAACCAGAGATATTAGAAAAATGGAAAAACATGAAGCTGTACCAGAGGATACTTGAAGAGAGAAGAAAGTGTCCTGCTTTTGTCCTTCATGACGGCCCTCCCTATGCAAATGGAAACATTCACCTGGGTACGGCTATGAACAAGATATTGAAGGATTTCATAGTCAAAACAAAAAACCTTCAAGGTTTTCAAGCCCCTTACATCCCGGGATGGGACTGTCATGGTTTGCCGATTGAGATCAAGGTAGACCAGGAAATAGGCAGTAAAAAGAAAGACATGTCTATCATTGAATTCAGAGAGAAATGCAAAAAATATGCTTTGAAGTACGTGGATATTCAAAGAAGACAGTTCAAGCGCCTGGGAGTTTTTGGAGACTGGGAAAACCCATACCTGACTATAGACAGCCGTTATGAAAGTGAAGTCCTGAAACATTTGGCAGCTTTTTTTCGGTCCGGAAACATATATAAAGGGAAAAAACCTGTGTTCTGGTGCATCCACTGTAAGACTGCGCTGGCAGAAGCAGAAATCGAGTATCATGACCACCGTTCTCCTTCGATTTATGTCAAGTTTCCTGTTCTGACTGACCTGTCAAAGAAGTTTCCTGAATTAAAAGGGAAAAAAGTGTCTGTGCTTATCTGGACGACCACTCCGTGGACCATACCTGCCAACCTTGCCATTGCCTTCCATCCAGAACATGAATATTCCGCATTTAAGGTCAACGGTGAAATATTGATCGCAGCAAAAAGGCTGATTCCGCTTATATCAGAAGACTTGGGATATGAAGATCCGGATATTCTCGTCACATTCAAAGGCATAGACATGGAAGGGATGAAAGCCAGGCATCCATTCATTAATAGAGAATCTGTTTTTGTTCTCGCGGATTATGTGACTCTTGATCAGGGTACCGGATGTGTGCACACGGCTCCGGGACACGGTCAGGAAGATTATTTAACAGGGCTTAAATACAAAATAAAAATATATACTCCTGTTGACGAGAACGGGAATTTCACCAGTGATGTCGAAAAATACGCAGGGATGAATGTGTTTGACGCGAACAAGCAGATCATTAAAGACATGAAAGAAGCCGGCAGCCTGATGAAAACAGACGATATTACTCACTCTTATCCTCACTGCTGGCGCTGTAAGAATCCTGTTATTTTCAGGGCCACTGACCAGTGGTTTGTTTCTATGGATGCAGGAGGATTCAGGGAGAAAGCGCTGGATGAAGTAAAAAACGTGAAATGGATCCCTCGTTGGGGCGAAGGGCGCATTGCAAAAATGATAGAAAACCGGCCGGACTGGTGCATTTCCCGGCAGCGGTCATGGGGAGTTCCTATTCCAGCTTTTTACTGTAAAAAATGCGGGGCTGTTCTCGCCAATGAGCATATAACTCGGCATGTTTCGGATATTTTTTCTAAAGAGGGAGCCAATTCCTGGTTTCAAAAATCTGCAGAGGAATTACTGCCTGAAGGAGTATTATGTTCTGAGTGCGGTTCATCGGAGTTCGACAAAGAAAGCAATATATTAGATGTCTGGTTTGAGTCAGGAGCCAGCCATAATATTCTTGGTAAAAAACAAGGACTTCCCTGGCCGGCTGATGTCTATATTGAAGGTCACGATCAGTATAGGGGGTGGTTCAACAGTTCTCTTCTCATAGGCGTAGCTGCCAAGGGAAGCTCTCCTTATAAGACCTGTATCACACATGGTTTTGTGCTCGATGAACAGGGAAGAGGAATGTCGAAATCCCTGGGAAATATTATAGAGCCGGAAGAAATCATAAATAAAAATGGAGCCGAGATCCTCAGGCTCTGGGTAGCAATGCTCAATTTTAAAGAAGATGCAAGGTATGGAGAACAGACTCTTCAGAGGCTGATCGAAGCCTACCGAAAAATCAGGAATACATGGAGATTCATGCTGGGTAATATATATGATTATGAGCCGGACAAGGAGAGCGTAGAATCGGATGACATGCTGCTGTTTGACAGATGGATCCTGCATAAATGCGCCCTCATGGGGAAAAAAGTGATAAAAGCCTATAAGGAATATGAATATCATATTGTGTTTCACACCTTGTACAATTTCTTTACGGTCGAGTTGAGTTCCTATTATCTGGATGTCATAAAGGACAGGCTGTATTGTTCGAAAAAGGACTCAACGCTGCGCAGATCTGCCCAAACAGCCCTTTTCAGGCTTCTCAAAACAACTTTAATCCTGATGTCTCCTATTCTCCCTTTTACTACTGAAGAAGCCTGGGAAGCCCTGGCTGATTACAAAGGAAAAACAGATTCGGTTCATCTTCAGTTCTTTCCTGATTTTAAGGAGCAATGGCTGGAAGAAGCGGAGTTCGGAGAATGGGAAAGGCTTGGCAATATCAGGGAGGAAGTATTGAAAAAACTTGAAGAGGCAAGGGAAGGGAAGATCATTGGGAATTCTCTGGAAGCACAGGTGACCGTTCATGCTGATTCATCTTGGTATCCATTGTTGGAAAAGTATAAAGAAAGCCTTCCCGAACTTTTTATTGTCTCTTCCGTGAGTTTAAAAGATGACGCCAGGGAAGAGGTGAAAATTGAGGTCTGCAGGGTGGGATGGAAAAAATGCGAGAGATGCTGGAATTACTCTCCGGAGGTCGGATCTAGTCAAAAATATCCGGAATTTTGTAAAAGATGTGAACAGGTCGTTGATTCCATAAAAAAATGAAACGTACATTTTATTATTTGCTTTTTATGGCTGGTTTGTTGATTTGTGACCAGGTGAGCAAAAGTGTCGTAAGTCATTATGTCCCGTATGGAGGCCATGTAACCGTCATAAAAGGATTTTTTAATATAAGCCATATTCATAACAGAGGGGCTGTTTTCGGTATTTTTAACCGGCCGGGAAATTCCATCGTTTTTATGATACTCACGCTAGTCTCGCTCATGGCGTTTGCTGTGATCATTTACCTTTTCATCAAAGTGCCGGCTTCAGAAAGATTTTTAAAATTTACTTTTTCCTTAATTATAGTCGGAGCTCTTGGTAATTTACTGGACCGGCTTTTAAGAGGTTATGTAATTGATTTTCTTGACTTTTATATTAATGGTTTGCATTGGCCTTCCTTTAATGTGGCTGATTCTTGTCTTACAATCGGGGCTGTGTTGATGGCCTGTGCTTTGCTTTTTAAGAGAGGTGACAAATGTTTCCTGTGCTCATAAAAATCGGACCTTTAACCATCCATACCTATGGGTTCATGATGGCGCTGGGAGTAGCTTCTGGACTATGGTTTACCTATGTTCAGGCTAAAAAAAGAGGGCTCCCAGCTGTTAGAATCATTGACATGGCTTTTTATACCATCATCATATCCCTGATCGGCGCCAAACTCGCACTTTTTTTAGGGAATGCTTCTTATTATACAAAATATCCTTCTGAACTGTTGGCTCTGGCCAGGTCAGGGGGGGTATTCCAGGGAGGACTTTTAGCAGGATTGGTGTTTGCCCTCTGGTATTTACACAGACACAAGATACCGACCTGGAAAACAGCTGATGTCGTAGCTCCGGCCATAGCTCTGGGGCATGGTTTTGGCCGGATTGGATGTTTCAGTGCAGGATGCTGTTACGGCCGTGCGTGCTCTACTCCGCTGGGAGTTGTTTTTTCCAGTGACTATGCTCATAATCTTACAGGGATCCCTATCGGCACACCCATTCATCCTGTTCAGCTTTATGAGTCTGCCTTGAATTTTCTCAATTTTGTTGTCCTTTTTATGATACTGAAAAGAAAGAAAGTGGATGGGGTCGTTTTTTCTTTTTATATCATTAATTATTCTTTAATCAGGTATTTCACGGAATTCTACAGGGGGGATCATCCAGCGAAAGTTATCCTGATTGATAAGGCATCGCCTTATTTAAGCCTCACAATGCCACAGCTTTTTTGCATATTGGGGATCATAGCGGGCATTGGATTGATTTTTTTCTTAAAAAAGAAGAAAAAAAGTGCCGCATAAAGAGTTCAGGTTTACAGATGAGTCAGAGACAGGAAAAAGGCTGGATGTGTATTTGGGTGAGCGCCTTAACGAACTGAGCCGTTCTCAAGTCCAGAGTATCATTCGAGAGCAGAGGGCTTATGTCAACTCTGAGATAGTTCAAAAACCAAGTTATCGCCTAAAATACGGAGACAGAATTGCAGTCACATACTATCTTCCTGATGCTGTTGAGATTTATCCTGAAAACATTCCTCTGGATATTATTTATCAAGATAAATATTTAGCTGTAATAAACAAGCCATCAGGAATGGTGGTGCATCCCGGAGTCGGTGCCCTGAAGCACACTCTGGCCCATGCTTTGATGTGGCATTTTCCAGGGATAGAAAAAGTAGGCCCTAAGGAAAGGCCTGGTATTGTTCACAGGATTGATAAGGATGCATCAGGTTTACTGGTCGTTGCTAAAGACCTGCGTGCATGTGATGATCTTAAAGAGCAGTTTAAAAAGAGGACTGTTGATAAAAAATATTTGGCTTTGGTCTGGGGACATTGTATGCAAAAGAGCGGAATCATATCGCAGCCCATCGGGAGGCATATGAAAAATGGAGCCCGTATGTCCGTAAGAACAAGGAAGCCGAAACAAGCAGAGACACATTTCAAAGTCTTGAAAACGTTTAAGGATTTTACCTTGCTTGAAATAAAGACAATTACGGGAAGGACACATCAAATAAGAGTCCATATGTCTGCCTCCGGTCACCCTATTGTAGGGGATAAGCGTTATGGAAGGAAAAAAATGAAATCGTCCATAACGCCGAGATTGTTCCTTCACGCCTATTATTTGTCTTTCACGCATCCTGAAAGCCGGAAACGGCAGGAGTTTACTGTTCCCCTTCCGTATGAGCTGCAGGCCGTGCTGGAGAAAATTTGAATGTGTGGCTGAAGCGGCATTGAAGATTGAGCCTTCCATACATTAAAATTTATTTGTTGTATTGCAATTACATCTTGAGTCTAAACAGCGATTTATTGTATGATAACCGTTGATTTTGGTGGTTTTTTACGGTAAATCCTGAATCCAATAAGAGTTATTTTAAATACACAGGAGGTTTCATAATGAAACAGTATTCAGCTGATAAAATAAGAAATATTGCGATTGTAGGCCACGGTTCTTCTGGAAAGACTTCGCTTACTTCAGCATTCTTGTTTGATTCAAAAGTCACGAACAGATTAACCAAAGTTGATAAAGAGAATACCATAACAGATTATGACCCTGATGAGAAACAGAGGAAAATATCCATCAATTCCGCCCTTTGTCATTTTGAGTGGAATGATCATAAAATCAATTTAATAGATTGTCCTGGTTATTCCAATTTTTTATGGGATACAAGGGCAAGCCTCAGAGCTGTTGATGCCGGAGCTCTGGTTGTTTGTGCGGTTTCCGGTGTGGAAGTGGGAACGGAGAAATGCTGGGAAATGCTGGAAGAATTGGGGTTGCCCAGAATTTTTATAGTCAATAAACTTGACAGAGAAAACTCAGATTTCAGCCGCACGGTCAATTCCATACAGGATTTCTTCGGCCGCAAAGCCGTGCCTGTCCAGATCCCGATCGGCAGTGAACAAAATTTTAAAGGTGTTATTGATTTAATAGAAAAGAAAGCATATCTATTCGAGGGGGGAGAAACGGGCGGTTTTAAGCAGGGAGATATACCTGAAGACATGAAAAAAGAGGTTGAAAAAAAAGCAGAAGAACTCACGGAAATGATTGCTGAAAATGATGAGCAGCTTATGGAAAAATATTTTGAAAACGGAGAACTTTCTACAAAGGAATTGGTGGATGGATTTAAAAAGAGTGTTTTTGAAAGGCAGATTTTTCCTGTATTCTTGGCTTCGGCGGAAAAAAATATCGGGGCCCATCAGATCCTTGACGGCATTGTTGATTTGCTTCCTAATCCTCTGGAGAGAAAAGAGATAAAGGCAGAAAAGGGTTCCGTGAAATTATCAGCGGATAGTCCTTTTTCCTCTTTTGTTTTTAAGACCATATCAGATCCTTATACAGGGAGAATATCCCTCATGAGGATTTTTTCCGGTAAAGTAACCGGGGACAGTTCGGTTTTTAATACAGGTAAGGATAAAAATGAAAAGTTTAACGGGCTCTTTTTCATGCAGGGAAAAGAACAGGAAGAGATAGAAAGCGCAGGCGCCGGGGATATTGTGGGCACGGCTAAATTAAAAGTGACCGCAACAGGGGATACTCTTTGTGATAAAGGCAGTAACTATCAGTTTAAGCCCATAAACTTTCCAAAACCTTCCATTTCTTTTGCCATAAAACCGAAGACCAGAGAAGATGAGGACAAAATTTCCCAGGCTGTATACAGAATTAAAGATGAGGATCCAACAGCCATAATTGCCAGGGATTCCGAAACAAATGAGTTGATTATCTCCGGAAACGGACAGCTGCACGTTGAGATCATAACGGAACGCCTGAAGAAGAGGTTTAATGTGGATGTTGAATTAAAGCCGCCTAAGATCTCTTACAAAGAAACCATTAAGGGGAAGTCGGATGTCCAGGGAAGATACAAAAAACAGACCGGGGGACGGGGCCAGTACGGAGATGTTCATGTAAAATTTGAGCCTCTCCCGAGAGGAAAAGATTTTGAGTTTGAGAACAAAGTGTTCGGGGGAGCTATCCCAAAAAATTATATTCCTTCTGTGGAGAAGGGCATAGAGGAGTCCAGAAAGAGAGGGATCATAGCCGGGTATCCGACTGTTGATTTTAAGGCCATACTCTATGATGGTTCCTATCACGAAGTCGATTCTTCGGATATTGCTTTTAAAGTGGCCGCCTCCTTGGCCTTTAAAAAGGGGATTAAAGCTGCCAAGCCCACCATACTTGAGCCGATTATGAATGTAGAGGTATACACAACAGAGACTTATATGGGAGACATTATGGGCAATCTCAACGGGAGAAGAGGAAAAGTCCAGGGGATGGAGCAAAAAGGGAATATGAGAATCATTAAAGCTCAAGTGCCCATGGCAGAGATGCTCGATTTCGAGCCTACTTTAACGTCGATTACTGGGGGAAGGGGTTCTTTTATTATGGAAATGTCTCATTATGAAGAAGTGCCTGCTCATTTACAAAAAGACATTATAGAAGAGTCAATAAGAGAAGGGCGTATAAAAAAGTCTGATGAGGATGAGTGAGCATCAAGTATTAGAGACATTATCTCGAAAACTAAATCCGAGAATTATTTTTATGCCATTATTTGGAGGGGGTTCATGATTTTAAAATATAAAAGCAAAAACATTGCCTTTATGATTTGTTTGCTGTTTTTCACGGGTTGCCTTTTTTTTGCTCAGGAACCGATAAAAACACCCGCGGAAAAGGCGCATTACTCTGAGTACACTCAACATCAGGCTATAGCTCGTTTCCTGAGTCACCTGGCTGAGATCTCAGGGAACCTGAAAGTCAGGGTTGTGGGAAGAACCCTTGCCCGTGAAGAATACAGCTCTAAGGATTTACTGTTGTGCATTATCACGGAAGAAGGCGTTTCTTCACCAGTGGATTTGAACAGGTCAAAACCAACATTTTATATCGTGGGCGCTAAGCACGGGAACGAACAGTCAGCTAAAGAAGCCTCATTGATGCTGATAAGAGATCTGACAGTCGGAGAGCTGCAGACTCTTTTGCACAAAGTAAATTTTTTAATCCTTCCTGCAGCAAATCCCTACGGAAACTGGTTCGATGTGCGCCAGAATGAACAGGATCTGGATTTAAACCGGGATCAAGTCAAACTCGAGTCCCCGGAGTCTGAAGCGATCAACCGTGTATTCAGGGAATGGATGCCTGAGGCAACCATGGATGTCCATGAAAAAGGTGATGATTTTTATCAGGTATCAATCGGATGTGTATCCAATCCAAATATAGATGCATCTCTACAGGAATTTTCCAGGGATGTCCTTTTATCAGAAGTCAACCATAAGCTGAAGGAGAAAAACATCACTTTTTATGAGTATCTGGTCAGACAAAGAATGGGTATTGATTCTTCTGCTGGTGTAAATTATTCAGAGGATGACAGGGGAACAAGAGAATTTATGATGAGATACAGCACCACAGACCTGAATGATGGAAGAAACAGTCCCGGGATTTATGAGAGTCTCTCCTTTATTCAGGAAGGCGCTTCCCGCCATGACCTGGAGACGCTTGGAGAGAGAACCCATTATCAGTATTATGGATTGAGATTCATGGCCGAAAGAATCGGAGAACACGGAAAGGAGATCATCTCCCTTGTGCGGGGGCTTCGTAAGAAGCTGCTCCAGAAGGCAGGTGAGTACTCAGAGGATGATTTGGTTCATCTCAGAATGAAGTACGTGCGTGATGAAAAAGAGCCTTTTATTAAAATCAACCGGTTTGTAAGGACAGAAAGGCCGATTCTCGGATTACTCAAAGAGGATAAAAAAGCCGGGGACCCTCTGACATACGGGGATGTGGTTCCTTATTCCCGTGCGTCAGACAGAAAAATAGAAGAAGTAGTGGTAACAAATTGGTTTCCGAAAGTCTCGCCCACAAAGAGCGTTATCAGGCCCTTAGCTTACCTTATTCCGTCTCAATTCGGGGATGTTATAGATACACTTGTCAAACACAGGATAAAGGTCGATGTTTTTATTGAGGATTGTTTTCTGGACGCACAGGTCTATACAATCACGGATATTGTTGAAGCTGAATATGATTATCTGCCTCCGCAGAAGATCAGTGCGGAGGAAAAAGAGATGGACACCGTGGCCAAACAGGGTGATTTTTATGTGACCTGCGCTCAGGAGGGGGCTAATCTCATACCATGTTTGCTGGAGCCAGAGTCTCAATACGGTCTCATCCGCTACTGGAAGTACCAGCTTGTTCCTGAAAAGGGAGACGTGTTTCCTTTCTACAGGGTCATCAAAAAGCAGGAACTGCCCCTTGTTCCTTATGTGCCCTGGAAAAGGTGAAATTCAGATATGGCTTATGCTTTTGACTTTCATCAGGCAAGCTGGTTCTTGAGCCCGCTGATTTTCCCACACCGTTCTTTTGGAGGGGAAAACACAACTTTCCCCTTCCAACGCTCGTCCTTTGGACTCGCTGCCTCCCCTTCTCGGGCTCTGCCCTGCGACCAAGGGGGACTTACCCCCCTTGGAACTCCCGATTGATTTGTTTCACAAATCCATCAAAATCAGCTTATTCCTCGGCTCGCTCTCCTCCGGATGACTTCAGAACCAGCCTGCCTGACTGAAAGTCTGATTTCTGCATGATATTGCTTATCCAACAAGATGAGCGCAGTCCTTAAGAAATTCAGGTGTGTATGTGGCGACATTGAAGATTTAGCCTTCGGATGCAGGAAGTCGATCCTGGTTATTCACGAGTCGAGGTTGCAGCAGATGCTGTAAGATCGGCTCGCCTATGAAGGTAAAATATGGCTGCATAAAGTGAAATTATTACATGTACTAACGTAAGAAGTATGTTCTTAATGAATTAAGAATGATAAGAGAGCCGATCATG
>Ga0190344_1000170_pt1 | contig 41232 bp, 26 predicted proteins | sample 48721323_MG_FD_161662 | JGI IMG/M metagenome (GOLD analysis project Ga0190344, IMG submission 161662) | Hydrothermal vent microbial mat bacterial communities from Southern Trench, Guaymas Basin, Mexico - 4872-13-2-3_MG | ecosystem: Environmental > Aquatic > Marine > Hydrothermal vents >... | reverse complement strand
ATCCTTTCAGCTCTTTCACCGGACGGGTGACGCTGCCTACCAGGTTACGGACGTACAGCTGGGCGGTTTCTTCACCGGCATATTTCCCGGTATTTTTTATCTGTACAGATACATTGAGCGATCCTTCCATGGTCATCAGGGTGTCGCTGAGCTGCAATTCGCTGTATTCAAAACTTGTATAGCTCAGCCCGTATCCGAAAGGATATCGCGGATTGTTGGGGATATCGAGGTATTTGCTGGTATATTTCTGAAAGGGATGCATGGGCCTTCCGGTGTTTTTGTGGTTGTAATACACGGGAATCTGGCCGGTTGACCAGGGGAAGCTGACCACCAGCTTCCCGGAAGGATTGTATTCCCCGGAAAGAACGTCGGCAATGGCATCGCCGGCACGGGTTCCCAGATGCCAGGCATAAACCAGGGCCGGAGTTTTGTCAGCCATTTCGGTCAGGATCAGCGGCCTTCCGGCCATGACCACTACCACTACCGGTTTGCCGGTATTCAGGAGCATGTCGACAAGCTCCTTCTGGACCCCCGGAATGACCGGCTCGGCCCGGCTGGCGGCTTCCCCGCTCTGCATATAATTTTCACCGACAGCCACCACTACCACATCGGAACGCATAGCCACCGAAAGGGCTTCCCCGAAGCCGCTCCGGTCTGTTCCGTTTACGGAACATCCCCTCACATGGAGGATCTGAGTGTTGGGAAACTGGTTTTCCAGGCCCTCCTTCAGGGTGACGACTTTCGTTGTATCTCCCGAAGCATGCCAGGTTCCCAGCATGTCGATCCGGCTGTGGGCCAGGGGACCGATCAGGGCGATTCGGTTAAGGTTTGCCTGCAGGGGAAGAATGGGCATCCCCCTGAATGGCCTGTTTTCAAGCAGTACAATGGATTTCCTGGCCGATTCCAGGGCATGTTCCATCAGCTCGGGAGCGAACAGAGTACTGTTTTCCCGTTCTTCATCCAGATACCTGAAAGGATCGTCAAACAAACCGAGCTTGTATTTCATTTCCAGTACTCTTCGTACCGAACGGTTGATCATTTCTTCGGTGATCTTTCCTTCTTCCAGGGACTGCTCCAGGTAGTTGTAAAATACGGCACCTGCCATGTCCATGTCCACTCCGGCCGACAGGGCCAGTTCTCCGGCATGTTTCACGTCACGGGCATACCCGTGGTTGATCATTTCATTAATGGAAGTGTAATCAGTCACCACCATTCCCCCGAACCCCCATTCTTCCCGCAGGATTTCGGTCAGCAGAAAGCGGTTCCCGGTGGCCGGAATACCGTCCAGTTCGTTGAATGAGGTCATCAGGCTGGCCACGCCGGCATCGATGGCTGCTTTGTAGGGAGGCAGGTAGATTTCCCGCAGCACACGCTCCGACATGTCCACGGTATTGTAGTCACGCCCGCCTTCCGGAGCTCCGTAAGCGGCGAAATGTTTTACGCAGGCGGCCAGGGTGTAAGGATCGCTCAGGTCGGTGCCCTGATAGCCCTTTACTCTGGCGGCGGCCATCAGGCCTCCCAGAAAGGGATCCTCCCCCGATCCTTCGGCTATCCTTCCCCACCGGGGATCACGGCACAGGTCGACCATGGGGTTGAAGGTCCAGTTCAGGCCGGCGGCTGCGGCTTCCCGGGCCGAAAGGACAGCTGTCTTTCTCACCAGAGCAGTATCCCAGCTGCAGGCTTCGGCCAGGGGAATGGGAAAGATGGTTTTGAATCCGTGGATTACATCGTATCCGAACAACAGGGGGATGCCCAGCCGGCTTTCCTCCACGGCCAGTTTTTGAAGTTCCCGGTTATAGGAAACACCGTGTGCATTCAACAGGTTTCCGCAACGGCCAGAGGCAATATCCTGCCGGTACTCTTCGCGCATGACGGGTCCTGTCACATCCCACCCCGAGGTGAACAGGGTAAGCTGCCCGGCCTTCTCTTCCAGCGTCATTACCGAAAGCAGGGAGTCTATCTTGTTTTTCATGACGGCATCGGAATTGTTTTCCTTGCGGCAGGAAATAAACACCCCCATCAGAGCCAGTGTGAGTAAGGAATAGGTTTTCATAGCAAAAGGCTTAGAATGTTGGAAATGAGTTTATATATAGCAAGATCTGATTTTTTCCTTTCGCTGTCATGGGTCACGGTATCTGTAAATATAATAAATTCAGGCCACACTTCCCGGGCAGATAACCTGTTTTGCGAATTTGGGGATGTATTCAATATGTACCGGCATTCCGGTGGTCGATGTGTTTTCCCATGGTGCGTTTCAAAGGGATCTGCATGCCATCGGTTTCTTCAAGCCAGGTATACAGATCGTCAAGAAATTCCCTGATGATGTCCTGGTGTTCCGGACTGTCGATCAGGTTATTGGTTTCATAGGGATCTTCGGCCAGGTCATAGAATTCATTCGTGTCCCAGATACCATGGTACCGGATGTATTTGTACCTTTCCGATCTTACGCCGTGCATGGTGGGTGTTTGCGGGAAGTTGAATTCCCAGTAATACTCATAGAATATTTTGTCTCTCCAGGCCACTTCCTTTCCCTGCAGGAGGGGAAGGAAGGAAGATCCGTGCATGGTTCCGGGAGGTGTGAGTCCGGCTGCATCAAGCAGGGTGGGGGCGATATCGATGTTCTGAACCAGTTTTTCCACCACCGTATTTTTTTTGATCAGATCGGGGCAATGGGCCAGCAGGGGGACCCTGGCCGATTCTTCATAAAACTGCCGTTTGTCAATCAGTCCGTGTTCACCGAACGAAAAACCGTTATCGCCCATGTATACAATCAGGGTGGAGTTGAGAAGGTCATTTTTTTCCAGGTATGCCATGATCTTTCCGATGCTTTCATCCACCCCCATGAGGGTTTCACAATAGTCGACAAAAAATTGTTCGAAGCCGGTGGCACCATGGTACATATAATCCACTCCGTGCCAGCTTTCCCTCTGGTGCTTCAGCCAGTCGGGCAGGCGTCTTTCGCCGTAGAAATCTTTTCCTTCTGCCGGTTTGCCTGTTTCGGGATCGAATGTGGGGGGAGCAGTTATTCCGTATTCCGGAATACGGAATGACGGGGGATAGATGATCTTTTGCCCGGCATACATGCCCCGGTGGCGCTGTGCCGGTATGAATTCGGAATGAACGGCTTTGTGGGAAAGATAAAGGAAAAAGGGCCGGTCTTCTTTTCTGCCTTCAAGCCATTGAATGGCATGATCCGTCAGCAGGTCGGTGATGTAAGTGCTGTCGCCGTAGCTGATTCTTTTCCCGTTGATGTTGAGTGTGGGATTGTAATACACTCCCTGCCCCCGGAAGCTTTCCCAGTGGTTGAATCCGGGTTGGGGCCGGTCGTCGGCATTTCCCATGTGCCATTTGCCGAAAAAGGCGGTTTCATATCCTGCCTGTTGCAGGTACTGTGGAAAGAAGGTCAAATTGTCGGGGAGGGGGGCCTGATTGTCGACTACCGTATGGGAGTGGGAGTAGAGGCCGGTGAGAATGGATGCCCGGCTGGGTGAACTCAGCGAAGTGGTGACAAAGGCATTGCACAGGCGTGCCCCGTTAAGGGCCAGACGGTCCATGTTTGGGGTTTCCAGCCACGGGACTTTTCCGGTAAATCCCATGAAATCATACCGATGATCGTCGCTCAGGATGAAAATGATGTTTCGTTTTTCATTGTCTCCGGGTTCATGTGCCGGGACATGCTGTTCCCTGTTTCCGGTACATGAAACGGTGGCCCACAGGGAAGCGCCGGTGATCAGCCAACAGTTTTTCATGATGTGGATGATGGTATGTATGAGTATAATGCTGTTGTTTTAGTCCAGTATTCCCGGGTAGGAGAATCCCAGGTTTTTCAATCCCTGCCTGATTTCCGGTGCTGCCATAAACAGGTTCCATAACAGGCCGGTCCGGTAATTTTCTATCATCACCACAATGGGTCCCTGGTCGATGGCGATGTATGAATCGGCAAACCAGCGGGAAGAAAGGCTGAAAGCATCGTGAAATCCGTAATCGCCCCAGAGCTTGTCGCCCAGTATGTAGTAGAAGAAATGCAGGGCGTTCATACTTTCTTCCGGTGTGTAGGGAATGGATGAAAGAGCGGCCGTGGGTGCTATTACGCCCAGGTCGTTGTTCGGGGAACTGGCGCTGTAACCGCCGGGAACATCACTGGCGGTGAGTCCCCAGCAATCGGGGCCGTAACCGATATAATTCTTCGGGTTGTGCTTGCAATATTCGTAATTGATCTTTGTATGGGCCACATTCTGTGTCCAGTAGTGAGCCCAGGTATCGCTCAGGTCGCGGGGATCGAGCCCCAGAAAGGAATAATGGGCGAAAAACAGCGGGCCTCCCCGGTCTATTCCCAGAGGCAGGGTGATATCGTAAAACGTTTTGCCGTTGACCATGGGATAGGCTCCGTTCCTGGCCCAGCCGTTGTCGTATACCTCTTTGGGAATGGGATAGGTGGGGGATGAGGCGGCCAGGACATATATGATGAGGGCCTCGTTCCACCCCGAGATGGTCATGTTCATATCCCAGCCATAGTTTGGCGACCAGTGCCAGTACAGGACGTTTTCATTGTTTTTCCTGTACCACGACCATTCCACGTTTTCCCAGAGCCTGGTAATGGAATCGCACAGGGCCTGCTCCGGTCCGGTCCCGTTCCTGAAATATTCCCTCACGGTAAGCAATCCCTGCATCAGAAAAGCCGTTTCCACCAGGTCGCCCCCATTGTCTTTGGTACTGAAAGGAATGACCTTGCCGGTGGATCCGTTCATCCAGTGAGGGAAAGCTCCGTGGAAGGTGTCGGTTTCCGGATTGATGAGGAAGTTGACAATGCGGGAGAACCGTTCCAGCCCCTGCTCACGGGTAATGAATCCTCTTTCGATGCCAGCCAGGATAGCCATCAGTCCGAAACCGCTGCCACCCGAAGTCACCACATCGCCCGAACCAAGCCGTTCCCTGGCCAGCCCCGACACGGGGTGGGCATAATCCCAGAAATACCGAAAAGTGCGGTACTGTACCAGTGTGAGCAGGGAATCGTTGCTGATGGCCGGGAATTTGGATGTGGTGTCGAGGCGGGTATGAAATGTATAATAGTGAGGGGTTTTCAGTGTTCCCCCCAGATTTTTCCCCACGTCAAAAACCAGGCGGTAGGTAGAATAGGGGGCAAGAGGGGTTTTGGGATAAATTAAGAGTGCGGTGGCATTTTCTTCGAACCGCCAGGTATAGAATGTGTCCAGTGCTCCGGTGAAGAAAATTTTCTTCCTGTTCAACTGCATGGTATCCACGCGCGACCGGAACATCACCCTGATCTCCACATCCAGGTAATCTACCTGGCTGATCGATTCCTGGTTGGGTACATGTGTGCCGTTAATGAAGACTGAATCAATGAATATTTCTCCGATGTTCAGGTCGGGTTCCTCATCCTTGCGGCAGGAACACAGGGCAAGAATGCAGACGAATATCAGGGATAAATTTTTCATATTATTTATGATAAAGATAAAAAAAGGTGACGAGCCGGTATAATCGGGACCGTCACCTTGATAATTCAACCGGATATGTTCATTTGTACCGGCAGTGTGCTGTTAAAAGTCCATCTGGGAAACCTCTGCATCGTAGAGATCCTTGATCTCGCCGGCAGTAAGTGCCCTGTCGTATACACGGAGCTCATCGAGATTTCCGAGGAACCAGCCCATCCAGGTATCCTCTGCGGTGCCTTCCGATTTGGGCCGCCAGGCTCCGATATTGATCACATCGGCGTTTGCAAATGCCAGCGGTCCCAGGGGATCTCCGTCGGGTCCGTCTTTTCTGTCTTCCACGTCCTCGTTTGTTTCTATCTTGACGCCGTCTTTGTAGATGGTATACTTCGATGTTACCTCATCGTACTGGATCACCAGGTGCATCCACATATTGATCTGGAAGGCGGGATTAGAGTAGCTTATATGCTGGCCCGACCATTCCACTCCTGTTTTCAGGAAGAAGGCCTTGATCTGCAGGGAGTCGGCCAAGGCATCCAGTCGGTTCAGCGACAGTTTGAGGTTACCCCAGAAAAGGTCATCCGATTTCCCGATCTCGAAAATGGTGGGTTCGGGATCGCCCGTAACCAGGGGTGACCGGAACCACATGGCAACAGCGAACGAGGTAAGCGATTTCATCGGGCTGTTTGCCGGCAGATCATACAGCAGGTGGGCCTCATCGGCTCCCTGGTATGCCTGTCCGCGGCGGCCGGTGACGTAAGATACATTATTGCTCACTCTGGGTGTAAGGTCGGCGATTTCTTCAGTGGCATCTCCGTCAAAGGGGAAATAAGCCACCAGATTATCAGCGGCAATGGTGCTGGGGTCAACTTTTCCGTTTCCGTTGTCATCATCATCATCTTTTGAGCAGGATGACAACATCAGTCCCGAAATGAGCAGAATGCTCATCAGGGATGTTCCTAACATGATTAATCTTTTCATAACATAAAGGGTTTGGTTAAACATTAAAAGGATTCTTAATCAATTATATCCATTATTTTGTGTAAGGTTTGGATTCAGCTGCATCTGGGCGGCCGGAATGGGATACACCTCGTGCTTTCCGGTGATAAAGCCTTTGCTTCCCAGAGCGGCTTCAGCCTGACCGGTTCTGATCAGGTCAAAGTACCGGTCTTCTTCCAGCGCCAGTTCTGCCCGTCGTTCGTCGAATATTTGCTGAAGAGTAACCCCTGACAGGGGCAAGAGGCCCGCCCGTTCCCTTACCTGGTTCACAGCGGCATCTGCATCCAGCCCGCAGGTGATGGGTACCGTGGCACCTCTGACCAGGGCTTCGGCAAACATGAGCAATACATCGGAGTAGCGCAGGACCCTTACGTTGTGGTCGAATCCGTAGCCGTTGAAGTTCCAGTTATTGTAATAAGAAGGGGTGTAAACCTTCCCGTTGTACACCGGATTGGTGCAGGACACCTTGATACTGTCGCCTTCCGGGGTAACGGTACCGCGGTAAAGGAGGGTGGTGGCCGGACGTACGACTTCCCCGCGTGCATCGAAGAAATCGATCAGGTCCTGGCTCGGGGTGCAGAATCCCCAGCCCTGCACGTTGCTGGGCGAATTCCCCCGGGGTCCCTGCACGTAGGCATATTCAATATAGGTCATGGGACCGGTGGTCTTACCCAGGGTGGAACTTTGTATTTCAAAAAGCGATTCCCAGCTGTTTTCCCCGTCGATGCTGAATACTTCCCTGAAATCGTCGAGCAGGCCGTACCGGCCCGAAGCAATGATCCGGTCGGTGAGCGATGCCACGGAATCCCATTCTTCCTGGTACAGGTGTACTTTGGCCTTGATGGCCATGGCGGTGTAACGGGTAATTCTTCCTGCCCACTCGCTGCTGTAGCTTTCAGGAAGCACTTTTATGGCTTCCTCCAGGTCATTTTCAATGAAATCGTACAATGCTTCCGTAGACGATTGCGGAATGGATGCCAGTTGTTCTGAAGTGAGGGTGGTATCTACCAGGGGAACCCTGCCGAAAAGCCGGGTAAGATTGAAATAGGCATAAGCGCGGATGGTCTTTCCCTCTCCCTGGCACTGCAGGGCATACTCCCGGTCCTCACTGCTCAGCAGGGCCTCCACGAACAGAGGCATCTGATGGATGGAGTAGTTGGCCCCGCTGACAATTTCGTAGTAAGAGTTCCACAGGTCATTCAGCAAACTGTTACCGGAATCAAAGGTGAACTGGTCCAGCTCCAGCATGGTGGGGTTGTCTTCGGGTGTGCTTCCCTTGTCGGCATTGTCAGAGGCAATCTCAAAAGCTCCTATGTAGGGGAATACATGTGCTCCCCAGTTTCTGAGTTTGGCATAAGCGGCACTGACGGAAAGAAAAATGTTTTCCGATTTGGTGTAATCCATGCCTACCCCTGGCAGGGAGGCTTCGGGACGTATATCCAGAAAATCCTCACATTGTACCAGCAGGAGAAAAGCGAGCAGGAAAGGTATGATTCTATATTTTTTCATGGTCATCCTGTTTAAAAGTTCATGTTCAGCCCAATGGTGTAAATCGCCTGCAGGGGATACACCGAATTGTCTATCCCGCTGCTGATGGGTGATCCGCCAATTTCCGGGGTGAAGCCCCTATAGGTGAAGAAGGTGTAAGGGCGTTGTGCCGACAGGTAAATCCGCAAGCGGGGGACGAAACCGGCCGGTTCGGCGGTATATCCTACCTGCACATTCTGGATGCGGATAAAGGACCCATCTTCCACGAAAAAGTCGTTGGCCTGTTGTATATACGAATAATTATAGGCTTCGGCAGACGGGTAATCTGTTGATTTGCTGTCGGGGGTCCACCGGTTCTCGTAGAAATCCTGATCATAGTTCCCGTCGGCAAAGACATCCCGGTTCATTCGTTTGGCGTTCAGGATCTTGTTTCCGAACTGTCCGAACAGGGATACGCTGATATCCAGTTTGTTATAATTCATTCCAAAATCCAGGCCTGTCATCAGCCAGGGAATGGCACTGCCCAGATACACCTTGTCGTCAGCGTCAATCACATCGTCTCCGTTCTGGTCCCGGTATTTGAAGAAGCCCGCTCCCTTGATGGTCTGGCTGACCGGATCCTGAAGGGCCTGGCTTTCGCTTTCATACACTGATTCCACTTCATACCCGTAGAATGAACCGATGGGATGACCCACTTCCGTGCGGGTGGTGTAATTTCCCCTGATCAGTCCACTGGGAATGTAATCACGGCCTTCCAGTTCCAGGACCCTGTTGTGCACCGTGGTGGCATTCATCCCGATGTGGTAGCCGATACGGTCGCTGAATTTTCCGTTACAGCGAAGTCCCAGTTCCACTCCCATGTTCAGCACCTTCCCGTTATTACCCAGAAGTTCGGCCACCCCTCCTCCTGTGGCGATGGGTGCGTAGAACACGACGTTGTTGGTGACCCTGTGGTAAAAGTCTATTTCTCCTGAAAGTTTATCATTTTTCGAAGTGAAATCGAATCCAACATCAAATTCATTCACCACTTCCCAGCGCAGGTAATTCTGCAATACTGTCTGGGCTCCAATCCCGTCAACCAGGCGGTCGCCAAAAACGGCAGAACTCCCTGCACCGGTCTGGCCCAGGATGACGGTTGAATTGGCGGGAACATTGTCATTTCCCAGCATACCCCAGCTAACCCTGGCTTTCAGGAAGTTAAACCAGTCCTGGTTCTGCATGAAATCTTCACTGGTCAGGATCCATCCCAGACCGATGGAGGGAAAGAATCCCCATTTTTTCTGGTATTTGGAGCTGGCATCGGCCCGGAAGGTAAGAGTAGCCAGGAACCTGCCGTCGTAATTATATGTTCCTCTTGAAAAGAAAGAAAGTCCATGGTAACGGGCAGCGTCGTCCCAGGCATTTCGGTCGTTGAACGAGCCGTTAACCAGGTATTTTGACTGATCGTCCAATCCCGGCACGTCCAGGGCGTACCCCGACATATTTTCCCACTTCTCGATGCGGGTGGACTGTCCCAGCATAACGGAATAGGTATGAATGCCGGAACGGTTATTATAGGTGAGCAGGTTATCGATAATTTGTTTGGAGGAACTTCCGAATGTTTTTGTGAGGTCGGATTTTCTAACTCCCTGTGATCCCCCCACGTAAAAGGCCGGGGTGTAGTTCCGCAGCGTGTAATGGCCCTGGTCCTGATTGAATGCGGAGCGGAAAGTCAGGTGATCCTCAATGAGGGAGATTTCTGCGTAGGCGCTGAAAACCAGCTTGTCGCCTTTTTCAAAATTGTCCACATAATAGGCGGCGGCTACGGGATTGCCGTACTGATTCCCGAAGCCGTAGGTCTGGGGCGAAGCGAAAAGTACCGGATAGGCTTCCGTGTTGTCTTCGTCATATACCGGGTAAACGGGTGGGTTCACGTATGCACTGAAAAAGGCTCCTTCGTTTGGTACATATTTATTATGCCGGGAATAGATGGTATTGACCCCGATTTTGATATACTCGTTGACGGTTTGATCCAGCCGGCCCCGGATATTGAACCGCTGGTAATTGTTCTTTGCGTCCATAATCCCGTCCTGGAAAAGGAAACTTCCTCCCAGCGAGTAACTGGTTGATTCGCCCGATCCTGAAATATCCAGGGTATGGTTGGTCATATGTGCATATCGCACCAGCTCTTCATACCAGTCGGTACTGGCAGGGTAATCCGAAGGATCTCTCGGGACATAGTCAGGGGTGTTGACATTGGCCTCGTTCATCAGGGTAACGTACTGTTCCCGGGTAGCCATGTCCAGAATATTCACAGGAACCTGCATTCCCCAGTACCCTTTATAGCTGATATTGGGTTTTTCGGTAATTCCTTTTTTGGTAGTGACCAGGATCACGCCGTTGGCGGCGCGTACACCGTATATGGCTGCTGCCGAAGCATCTTTCAGAACCGTCAGATCTTCAATATCGCTTGCACTCAGAAAATCTATATTATCCACAAATACACCGTCAACCACATACAGGGGATTGGCATAATCGCCAATGGATCCCACGCCACGCACCTTCACAGACGGACCTCTGCCTGGGATCCCGCTGTTGATGATCTGTACACCGGCCACCTTTCCCTGCATGGCATTCATGACTCCGGTAGCCACCTGTTTGGAGAGTTCATTTCCCTTGACTGTGGAAATGGGCGCGGTCAGGTCCCTGCTTTTCTGTGAGCCGTATCCCACCACCACCACCTCATCCAGTGCTGTGCTGGAAAGTTGTAGTTCCACATTGATCTCGCTGCGGTTGCCTATTTCCACCTGCCGCTCTTCATACCCCAGGTATGTGAAAACCAGTATCTCGTCACCTTCCTGCAGCTCGATGCGGTAGTTGCCGTCCAGATCGGAAATAGTACCACGGGTTGTTTCCTTTACCACTACCGTGGCATTGGGAAGTCCTTCTCCCGTATCTGACCCGGTGATTTTTCCCGTAACCACCCGCTGTCCGGTGACATAACCGGTGGTAATAAGGAATAGCAACAGAGCTACACCCTGTAGAAGGATTTTGTTATGAAAGAAAGGTTTTTGCATAAAAATTTATTTTTCAATAATTTACAAAATATTGTCCTCATTGTCAAGCCAACCACCTGAAAATCCGGCTTTTTTCAGTCCGTTCACGATGTGCCTGTTTTTCTTCATGATATCCCATATCAGGCCGGTATGGTGGTTTTCCAGTTGTATGAGAATGGGGCCCTGGTCAATGCCCAGGTAATCCACATCAAACCAACCCGGACTGTTTCCCTCCTGCACCGGAAAAGTGAGATTGAATGCATCCCGAAAACCATATTCCCCATAGATTTGTTCACCGAACTGCTGTTTCATATGGTATAAGGCATTCAGGCATAGATCGGGAGCATAGGGAATGGAGCCTCCGGCGGCGGTGGGAGCAATGGTCCCGTCGTCGATGATTCCCAGGGCACTGGCTCCCCGGGCCCGGTAGTCCCAGAATTGCACGGTATCCCTGTTTTCCGTAACCAGGATTTGATGAGCAGGTCCGTCACAGGCGGTCAGACCCCAGGTATTTTCTCCGTATCCTTTGAAGTTATTTGGATTATCAATACAGTAATCCCTGTTGGAAAGGGTGGCCCGGCGGGCGTTTTCAAAATAATCGATGCCTTTCAAATGCATGTATGGATCACGTATTCCTCTGAAGTCGATGAACATATGCGAATATTGGTGGCCGAAAAGCGGAGAGAAATTCACATGATCGCGGCCGTAAAATTCTTTCCATTCGTATCCCTCGCACCAGTGTGCCCAGACCGAATCGTTCACGGTGTGGGTAGGTGAACCCAGAGCCATGACCAGCAGGATCATGGCTTCGTTGTAACCGGTCCATCTGGCTTCAATGAAACCCGATTCGGGATGCCATCCCATCGACATGTGGTTTTGTCCGTTCATGGCCCAGTCCCATTCCACCCTGAGGAACAGGGAATCGGCCAGTTTCCTGATGGCCTGTTCGGTGGGGTTGTTGCCGTTAAAATACGACTGGCAGGCGAGGATCCCGGCCATGAGCAACCCCGTGTCGATGGTCGACAGTTCCACCTGACGGTAGCGTGTTCCGGAACCATATTGCAGAAAATGATAGAAAAAACCGCGGTAGCCGCTGGTTCCTGAGGCATTCTCACCCTGAGGGGCATTCCACAGCCATTCCAGAGTGCCTAACACCCGTTCCGATCCTTCCTGCCGGGTGATGTATCCGTTCTCTATGCCCACCAGGTAGGATGCCAGGCCGAAACCGGTGGCGGCAATGCTGGTGAATGTGCGGGTGGGATAACGGTCGGGTATCTGAAAGGTGGACGAATCGGCCTGTTCCCAGAAGAACCGGAATGTTCTTAATTTCAGATCTTCTGTAAAGGTGTCTATACCGGTTTCACCACCGGGGCCTGTTCCCCGGTGACATGAGGTGAACAGCAGGATCAGCAGGGGAACGATCAGCATCCGGGATATTCGGTTTTCTGGTCTCATATGGGCTCCGGTTTAGGGAAACTAAATTACGGTATAATTGTATCATATTGAAAATTAATACTATCACAATTTTTCTACACCCGGTTGATCAGTCTGAGCCGGTGACTACATCATTACTACATCATGCCCGGCATGTATGAAGTCTAAGTGAGTGTAAATGAGGAGATAAAATAAATTGCAATCTCAGTCTGATTTCTCAGAACCGGATAATGAACTCTACCAGATTTTCTTCCTTGGGTAGTTTCAGTCGTTTTCTGAGCCTGTAACGTCGTATTTCCACTCCCCGTACCGTGATATTCAGCAGAGGCGCAATTTCCTTGGAAGATAGATTCAGGCGAAGGTATGCACAGAGTTTCAGGTCGCTGGGGGTCAGCTCGGGATATGCCTCGATCAGACGCTTGAAGAAATCCTGATGGGCTTCATCAAAATGCGATTCGAATATTTTCCAGTCGTCCTCGGAAGAAAGGTTTTTTTCCACCAGTTTCATTATCCGGCCGTAGGGGGCATGGGGGTGTCCTTCTCCCTTTTCTTTCTGCATTTTCAGAATTTCTTCCTTGATGCGGATCAGGGTTTTATTCCGGTTGATGATGTTGTAAGTATAATTAGTCAGCTGCATGTTCTTGAAATGGATATCTTTTTCCAGGCTCTCGTTTTTCAGTTTCATATAACGCTGTTCCGCCAGCATTTTTTCCTGTTCTCTTTTTTCCCTGTCGGTTCTTTCCAGTTCCAGGGCATGCTGTCTGAGCCTGTGCAGAAACAAAATCCTGAGGGCAATGATTCCGGTTACCAGCAGAACTCCGTAGAGGAGGAAGGCAAGGTTCGAGCGGTACCAGGGTGGGCGTATGATAAAGGTGAATTCGGCCAGATTGCTTTCTTTTCCACTGATCCCCCGGGCCTGGACCTGGAATACATAATGTCCGCTCTGCAGCCGGGTATAGGTGGCCGATGAGGCATTACTCCATATAGTCCATTCTTCCTGCAGCCCGAGCAAACGGGTTCGGTACTGGGGGAAGAGGGTGGTTTGTGTGGAAGAGAACCGGAAGAAAAGATTCCGCATGGCATGGGGTAAGATCACGGATTGGTCTTCTCCTTTCAGATTAAGAGAAAGGCGTTCTCCCCTGTCTGAGCTTGCGTGGGCCCTTCGCAGGGCAGGTTCGGGTGGAGGAGGAACCCGGGAAAAGGATGATCTGTGCATCAGAGCGAACCCGTTGTCAAAACAAAACAGGAAAAGACTGTCGGCTGCAGTTTCAATACCTGAATACCCGGAAACAAAGTACATATTCAGCAGCCCGGGGCGGTACTCAAATATTTTCCGGCATTCCCTGTCATCGATACGAAAAAGAGCCGTGTGCTGATCTCTAATGAACCAGTACCGGCTTTCACCAGCCGGGATTACCTGGCGGGAATGACTGTAGTCGCCCAGCCGGCTGTTCAGCGCCTCATGTGTCACTATGGTATCCTGCAAATCATCGTATGTCTGTATATCATGCCCGGTCAGGAATATAACCCGGTTGTTTATTTTTCCCACGTGTACTTTCCAGTCGGCTGACAGTCCGTTTTCCCGGTCGTAGAATTTTACCGATTCCGGCCGGGTGAGACTGTCGTTTAACCGGATGCGGAACACCCCCCGCTGGTTGTGTGCCGCCCAGATGTATCCCAGATGGTCGATCTCAAAACGGGGCAGGGGTTCAAGTATGCCTTCCACACGGTGTGAAAACGACCAGTTCCCGTCTTTTTTTGTGTATACTACCGGATGGCTGTAAGTGGTTTGCAGCAGGTATTCCCGGTCTCCGCGGGTGATTTTTTGCAGGTCAAATCCCCCGTTTATGTCCGAGATCTGTTCTATCTGGTTGTTGGAATAAACCCGGAAAGTTCCCCGGGTATGTCCCATAATGAGTTCTCCGTCAAACAGTCCCAGGTCCCACACCTGTCCGTTCGATCCGGGGATCATTACCGGGTCGGTGAATCCGCGCCCGGTGATAAAATCAGACCGGAACAGACCGTGGTTGGTTCCTATCCAGAGCACATGGTTGTGCAGGGCCGCCGCATACACCGAACCCAGCCTGCCCGTTCGGTCAGGGTAAAGGTCGGTCAGGCTGTTCATCTGCACCAGGTCCACGCCTCTGTCCAGACATACCCAGAGATTCTGATCCCTGTCTGCGCGTATAGACAGGACAGTATTGTTCTGGAGCTGGTTTTCCGTGTGAAGGTGATGCAGGATGTTTCCCTCGGGGTCCAGAATAAATAAACCGTCCACAATGGTCCCGATAAAGAAGCGGTCATTCAGACTGAGTCCTCCGTTGATCTCTGCGTTCCTGATGATTTCTGCCGCAGGAACATTCCATTTTCTCCATTCCTCTCCTTTTAACCTGAAAAGTCCGTTTTCTGCGGCTCCGATCAGTAGTTCATTTCTGCCGGCAGGCACAACCATTTTGATTTCATCATGGGCCAGGAAACCACTTCCGGGAACATAGACCATGCTGTCGGGGAACACTTCGTACAATCCGTAAGCATTGACATGAACAAACAACCGGTCACCGGCACGCTGCAAAAGGACCAGGGAGGAAGGCGGCCAGAGAATACGGATGTCTTTTCCGTTGTATATGTATATTTTTGAGAATGATTGAAAATACACCAGTCCGTTCAGAGGGATAATCCTCCATATCTCATCATTATAAAGCAGTGCGGGATCCAGTGAATCGCTCAGCGAGCGGTAGCTCAGCAGGCCTTTTTGATCCCTCGTCCAGTATCCGAACTCTTCATACGATCCGGTATAGATTCTGTCGTCTTCACCCACGGCTACCGAGCGGATAACCATGTTTTCCCTGATTTGGTGAAGATACCAGTTAGCTCCGTCGAATTCCAGCATGCCGGCATTGTTTCCTACATAAACCATTCCTTCCCGGTCAATATCCACCGACCAGTTCTGGTTTTCGCCTCCGTAAATGTTTTTGCTGAAATTGATCACATAGGGTTTGCCGGTGACCTGTCCGTGGAGCATAGCGGGAATAAAAAGAAACACCGCCATTAACTTTCCTGTTCTGACGATATTTTTCCAACCTCCTGTCGTAGGCATAACCCTGAATTACTGGCTGGCAACTACCGTGGAAACCAATCCAGGGGTGTAATTTACGATTTTTTTTAAAATTGGCACGCTGCGGGAACAACTGCATCAGGGAAACCGGGTCAGAAACGAAACCGGTTGCCGAATCGTGGATTTACTACGTTATTGTATATGGACCCGAAAGTATATGTGATGCCCAGGCCTCCGTCAATGCGGTACCCTGTTGCCAGTTCCTGGAGCCGGAGGAGGATATCGGCTTCTGAAAGCTCCCCTTTGGCCAGCGACAGCTGGTCGCGGATGCGGGCCATGCCTCCGAATAAGCTGAATGACAGCCCTTTTGTGATTCGTATGTGGATGCGTGCATTCAATTCGAGCCGGTTTTTTGAAAAATCATGCAAATAATTGGAGGCCTCCATGGAAAGATTCACTGATCCCCACTGGTTCTGTACTTCGTATGCAATCTGGAGCTCCTGTTTGAAGCGGTGCTCGCTGATCAGGTTGTAAATGGTTGTATCAATGTAATGTGAATAGGTATGGCCGAGGCCGTAAAGAATACGAAGCTGCTTGTGGGTAGCTTCGGAATAGGGGTAAATATTATATTCAACCGAAGGATAAATATTATAGTGCAGGAGATAATTACTGAAAGTAGACCGGGAGATATCCAAGCGCATACCGGCCGACCAGTGGTCGTTGATGCTTTTTACCACCAGATTGTCAAACTTGGCCGAGCTTTTTTCCCTTACATAGGTTGTATCATCATACGTGTATTTGTTTATGCTGAGATCATGGTCGAAATCGAATTCAATTTTCCAGTCGGGTGTAACCTTGTTGGCAGAGACGGAATTCCTCAACCTGACCTCCTGAGATAATTCTTCCCATTCAAAACGGGGATTGGTCTCCAGTTCGAATACCCAGAAATTCCACCTGTCGATTACTTCTTCCTGCTCCAGACCCTTCGAATGGCTGATCTGGATCTCGCTTGCCAGGGGAGTCCTGGCCACATACCGCATCAGTCCCATTTTCATGGTTTCCGTTCGCCGACGGCGAATGAGATCAGAGGAATCGTCTGGGCGGCTTGAATACATCAGGGTATCGTTCATGCCGGCATATTTTCTCCTGCCGTTAAATATGTAGTTAAAGGCTAATCCTCCCGAACCTGTCCTCTGGATGGTTTCCAGAATGTATACATCTGCTTCCTTCACATCGCGGACGTAATTGACATAGGGTATTTCTTCCCTGATATAGTTCATATCGCAGCGATGGCAGTCAATAAATATATTGACGGCATTTTTCCTCAATGTGTCGCTTGTTTCCTGTGCCGTAACAGCCATGAATGTCATCAGGCCACAAATAATGAATAAAAAAATTCCCTTAAGTCTGGTGATCATTTTTCTATAGATAGTATGTTTAGAAAAAAAGAAAATGCAAAGATAGGCGTGTTATTCCCTCTTTCAAAAATTACGCCGGTTGTTTTTCATGTAAACCGAAAAATATTTTTCTGTGGGTTACTGGTATTCAGATATTAATAAGCATATATTATAATATGACAATAAGTAAAGGGTGATTATTCCCGCATGAAAGTAACATAATTCAGAACAGAACATGTTGCATAACATATACAAAAAGAGGATACTGATGTGAACTATGGCTGGCAAGGGAAAAACTTCTTACCGCCTTCCGGGTTCTTGTCGTGTGACAAGATGGGATGATTTCCTATTTTTGTTGAAATGTTTCAGGCATGGCAAACCGGATGAACAAACTTTCCGTCAGGCTGACACTTTTTGTTCCGATATTTTTCGGGATTGTCCTGGCCATTCTGGTATCAACCCTGTATCATATCCGGATATCCGGGATCACCATACAGGAACAACTGGAGCAGAATCTCCGCCTGGAAGTGAATACCCTTGTCAGAATGTTTGAACGGGAGCGAAGCCTGAAGATGGACCGGGTGAAAACCAACCTGGCTGTGGCCCATGCAGTGTTCCATTCCATGCCCCTGACAGAAATCTCTGCCGAAAAACAAATGGAGGTGATCCATCAGATCACAAAAAAAACCCATACCGTAAGGCTGAAACAGTGGAAACTGGGCGATGAGATCCTTCATGAAAGTTATAGCCTGGTGGATTCACTGAAAACTCTGTTCGGAGGCACCGTAACTATATTCCAGAAATCGGACAGCGGGTTTGTACGTATTTCTACGAATGTGCCGGATGAGGCAGGCAACCGGGCAACCGGAACCTATATCCCGAACGATTCGCCTGTGATCCGGGCCATTGAACGGGGAGAAACATATTACGGAAGGGCTTTTGTGGTAAACGACTGGTACATTACCGCCTATGAACCGATTTTTCTTGACGGTGAAATAAAGGGCATTTTGTATGTGGGCGATCAGGAAAAAGACCTAGACCGGCTGAGGGAGATCCTCTACAGCCTCAAAATCGGTAAAACCGGGTATCCTTTCGTTTTCGACCGGGAAGGAACGCTGGTAATACATCCGGAACAGGAAGGAAAAAAGTGGGAGTATTTTACGTATGTAAAATCCATACTGGAAGCAGGCGACAGGAGTCTGGTGTTTCACCCGGAAGGTTCAACCAACCCCCTGATGCTGGCGGTGGAATATTTCGAACCGTTTGAACTGTATGTGGCGGCCGTGGTCATACCTCAGACAGAATTCCGCGGATTGATCCGAAAAACCCTGATCTCATCGGGACTGGTGGGTCTGATTATTGTTTTCCTGTTCTCGGTGTTTGTCTATTATTTTACTACAGAAAAAGTGCGGGATTTTTTCAGGGAAATGGAAGCCCGCGACCAGAAACTTTCTTCTGCCCGTACTGCCCTGAAAGAAACGGAAAGCCGTTTCAGCTTCCTGTTCAACAGCACTACCGACGATATTTTTGTGACCGATATGGAGGGGAAATTTGTGGAAGTGAACCGGTCGGCCTGTGAGAACCTGGGCTATGAAAAGGAAGATTTGCTGAAAATGAGTATGGAAGAAATCAAAACCGACAGGTTCAGGGAACAGGTGAAGAAAACCCGGGAAAAGATCATGAGGGAAGGGCAACTTACCTATGAATCGGAACATATGACACGCGACGGGAAAAGTTTCCCGGTAGAAATGAAAAGCCGGCTGATCGATATGGGCGGAAGCCGTTACATCCTGTCGGCTGCCCGGAATGTGACGGAAAGGAAGGAACTGGAGCGCAGGATCCTGAGTGCGGTGATTCAGGCCGAGGAAAAGGAACGAGAAAGATTCTCGCGGGATGTGCACGACGGGCTGGGCCCTCTCCTCTCCACCATCAAGTTGTATGTGAACGAACTGGGAAATCCTTCCATCGGTAAGAAAGACAGGGGAAATTATGTGAAATATACTTCGGAGCTGGTGGATGAAGCCATTTCCAATACCCGAGATATCTCAAACAATTTAGTGCCCAGGGTTATACACGATTACGGCCTGGTTACTGCCCTGGAAGCATTCTGCAAAAAGGTGAATCTTACCCAGCAAATCGAAGTGGGACTGGAAACCAAAAACATGTTCGAGCCCCTGGAAAAAAATATACAACTCATCCTGTTCAGGGTCATATCGGAACTGATCAACAATACCATCCGGCATTCGGGGGCCGAACGGGCAGATATTTTCCTCGAGAGGAAAGACAAAGTTGTAAAGCTTGTTTACAGTGACAACGGCAGAGGCTTCGATCCCGATAACCTGATGGATGAAACCCGGGCAGGGATGGGGCTGAAGAATATTGTGAGCCGGATCAAATCGATTAACGGCACCTGCCGAATCCGGAGTGAACCGGGTAAAGGAAGCACTTTTTACATAGAAATCTCTCTGTAGATCATTTCCCCGCCATGCCGGGTTTATAGATGTTGAACAGCATAAAATGAAACACATGAGCCAGAACATCAGGGTATTTATTGTGGACGATCACGAAATCTTCCGGAACGGACTGAAAATGGTGGTCGGCAAACTGGGCGGCATGACCGTGGTGGGAGAAGCCGGTAACGGGAAGGAATTTCTCGAGAAGATCGAACATACCGAAGCCGATATCATTCTGATGGACATCGAAATGCCGGTCATGAACGGAATAGAAGCCACCTTCCGGGCCATGGAAGAAGACCCCGGCAGGAAGATCATCGCCCTGACCATGTTCAATGACGATGAATACATCCAGAGTATGATGGATGCCGGCGTGATGGGCTTCCTGATCAAGAACGTGAGCAGGGAAACCCTGAAAAAGGCCATTGAAACGGTTCACAGGGGAGGCAATTACTATTCCGAAGAGCTTTTCCGCTTTTTTACCCGCCAGCTGTCGCGGGAAACCCGCACGGATGAACCCGACTTGCACCTGACCCGCCGCGAAAAAGAGATCCTGCAGCTTCTCTGTGAAGGACTCAGCAATAAGGAAATTGCCGACGTGCTGTGTGTGAGCGAACGAACCGTGGTGGGGCACAAATCCAACCTGCTGTCAAAAACCGGGTGTAAGAACACCCTCTCCCTCCTTTCGTATGCCATTAAGAATAAGCTGGTTGTGATCTGATGTGTATGTCATATCCATACATTCAGGAAGAAAACCTTCCTGAAAGTACTGGTTTTTGCTACTGAAACCTTCCTTCCATTACCGTTTGAAAACCGTAAAAAACTCTCTTTTCCGCGGGGGGGTGCTGTTTTACTTTTGTTCATGCATTCAAACAGGGAAAATGCATGAGTAAAAAAACCTGCCCCTGGCAGGCCAGTGGTAACCCCTAAAAAAACGAAAGCCATGAACGAAAAAAAGAAAATTCTGGTAGTGGACGATGATCCCGATGTACTGACCGTGATGGAAACCATCCTGAAGAAAAACAGATACGATATGATCACGGCCACAAACAAGGAAGAAGGCCTGGAAAAGGCACGGAATGAAAAACCCGATCTGGCCATTCTCGATGTGATGATGACCACACATTACGAAGGATTTGAAATGGCCCAGGCCATTCTGAACGATCCCGAACTGAAAAAAATCCCCTTCCTGATGCAAACCAGTATTGATGTATTGACCACCACCCGCACCAGTGTGCAGGAAATGGCCCGTCAGTACCGTCAGGATCCTTCCTACAAGGAACTGCAGGTGATCCTGGTGAAGAATATCAATACCGGTGAGGCCGGCATCGATTACCGTTCGGAAGACGGCAGGAACATCTGGTTCCCGGTGAACGGTTTCCTGCGCAAACCCATCGATCCCGAAAGAGTCCTTCAGGAAATTAAACGGATCCTGGGGAACTGAATTTTTTTCAGATAAAGTGTTAATTGATTAACAGACAGAGGAATGGAAGTCAAGGAAATACTCAGGGAATACCCGAAAAACGGAAGGTCGAACCTGATCCCGATCCTGCAGGAAATCCAGGAACGGCAGGGATACCTTTCCCGCGAGGCCGTGAAAGAGGTGGGAGAATATCTCTCACTGCCCGCCAGCAAAATATTCGGTGTGGCCACCTTTTATAACCAGTTCCGATTCGAGCCACGGGGCAAATACCATATCCAGGTTTGCCGAGGAACGGCCTGTCATGTGCTGGGATCGGCCACGGTGCTGGAAGAACTGGAGAAAACCCTGAAGATCAAACCAGGCCAGACCACACGCGACGGCCTGTTCAGCCTGGAAGTGGTGGCCTGTATCGGGGCATGCGGCCTGGCCCCCGTGATCAGTATCAACGGAGAATTCCATGCCAGAGTAACCGCGGCATCCATTCACCAGACCATAGAACAGCTTAAAAACGGGGAGGTGCAGTCATGAGCAGCCAGGAAAAAAATAACGTTCGTGATATCCTGATTTCATCACTTCTTTCAGAAAAGAACCAAACCGATGAACCGGTTGCAGGGGTTCTTTCCGGACTGCGGTATGAGAATCCCGAACACCCTGTCATTTTTGTGGGGGCGGGCACCTGCGGACTGGGTGCCGGCGCGGGGAAAACCCGGGAGGCTATCAAAGAGTACCTGGATCGAAACGGACTGAAAGCTTCCGTGGTGAGTGTGGGATGTATCGGACTGTGTTCTTCCGAACCCATAGTGGATGTGCTGATACCGGGATTCAACCGGATATCGTTTGAACAGGTGACCGCCGATCGGGTGGAAGGCCTTCTGAGCCGGATATTTGCTCTGGAACTACCCGAAAACGGGGTGCTGGGTCAATTCCGTGCCACGGGGGAAAAACACTGGGAAGGAGTACATTACCTAGACGAGCATCCGTTTTTTGCGCCCCAGGAAAGGGTGGTGTTGAAAAACTGCGGGGTGATCAGTCCGGTAAGCATCGAAGAATATATTGCCTCGGGTGGATACGCCAGCCTTGTCAAGACACTGCGGGAAATGACTCCCGCAGAGGTGATAGCCGAAGTGGAAAAAGCCGGATTGCGCGGCCGGGGTGGAGGGGGGTTTCCCACCGCCATGAAATGGAAACTGGCTGCCCGGGAACAGGCCGATCAGAAATACCTGATATGTAATGCCGATGAGGGAGATCCCGGGGCTTTTATGGACCGGGCTGTGGTGGAGGGTGATCCGCACAGGCTGGTCGAAGGGATGGCCATTGCCGGTTATGCCATGGGTGCCACAAAAGCTTATGTGTACATCCGGGCTGAATATCCCCTTGCTATCGAAAGGCTGAAAACAGCCCTTTCACAGGCCAGGGAGTACGATCTGCTGGGCGAAAATATCCTGGGCACCGGGGTGTCGTTCGACATTATCATGAAAATGGGGGCCGGCGCTTTCGTATGCGGAGAAGAAACCGCCCTGATGCACAGTATCGAAGGTAAACGGGGCATGCCCCGCCCGCGGCCTCCGTTTCCCACCACCAGCGGCCTGTTCGGAAAACCCACGGTGATCAACAATGTGGAAACCCTGGCCAATGTGCCCGGTATTTTCGAGAAAGGATCCGACTGGTTCGCTTCCCTGGGAACGGAAAAAAGCAAGGGTACCAAGGTGTTCGCCCTTTCGGGGAAGATCGTCCGAACCGGGCTGGTGGAAATTCCTATGGGAACGACCATCCGCGATATCATTTATATCATCGGCGGAGGTATCCGGAACGGAAAGAAATTCAAGGCGGTGCAGATCGGCGGTCCATCGGGCGGCTGCATAACCGAACAGAACCTCGATATTGAAGTAGATTATGATTCCCTGCTGAAGGTAGGGGCTATGATGGGTTCCGGAGGAATGGTGGTGATGGATGAGGATACCTGTATGGTGGATGTGGCCATGTTTTTCATGGACTTTATCCAGCGTGAAAGCTGCGGGAAATGCATCCCCTGCCGGGAAGGAACCCGCAGAATGCTCGAAATACTAAAAAGTATTACCGAAAAACCGGCAAACGGCAGTGCCGATGCCCTGAAACGGTTCAAGGGGGTGCTTCAGCTCGAAAAACTGGGAAGGGTGATCAAAGAGACTTCTCTGTGCGGGTTGGGCAAATCGGCTCCCAATCCGGTGCTAAGTACCCTGAAATGGTTCAGGGATGAATACGAGGCCCATATCTACGACCGGGTTTGCCCGGCCGGTGTTTGCACCGGCCTGCGCACCTTCCGCATTAACGTGGATCTGTGTACCGGCTGTACGGCCTGCGTCAGAAAATGCCCCACCGGGGCTATCATCGGGTCCAGGAAAAGTCCGCATTTCATTTTGGAGGAGAAATGCATCGGGTGCGGATCGTGCCAGGAGACCTGTAAGTTCCATGCCATTGAGGTAGTATCCTAACGACAGAAATACAGTAGCCATGACCATTGAAGTGAACCATCAACCCGTAGAAGCCCGTCCAGGGGAATACATACTGGATGTACTGAAAAGGAACGGGATACATGTTCCCACTCTGTGCCACATGAAAGACAGGTTCCCCAGCGGAGCCTGCCGCATGTGCCTGGTGGAACTGGAAGGCAGCGGACGCCTCATTACTTCCTGTTCTTATCCTGTGGAAGAAGGAATGAAGGTACTGACCCATTCACCCAAAGTGGTGGAGGCCCGCAAAACTATTCTGGAACTGCTGCTGGCCGATCATCCCGACGATTGCCTGTACTGTGTGCGGAACGGGAACTGCGGGCTGCAAAAATTATCGCTGAATCTGGGTGTGCGGGAACGGAAGATCCGGGGGCAAAAGAAAGAACTGCACCTGGACCGTTCCAGCGCCAGCATTGTGCGTGACCCGGACAAATGTATCCTGTGCGGCCGCTGTGTGAGAGTGTGCGAAGAAGTGATGGGCGTATCGGCCATCGATTTCATTAACCGCGGAAGCAACACGGTGATAGGGACGGCCTACAACATGGGCCTGAACACCAGCAGCTGTGTGAACTGCGGCCAGTGTATCCTGGTTTGTCCCACCGGCGCCCTGTCGGAAAAGAACCAGTTCGGTGAGATCAGGCAGGCCCTGGACGATCCGGAAAAAACGGTGGTGGTACAGTATGCCCCGGCCATCTCGGTTTCCCTGGCCGAAGAGATCGGCATGGAACCCGGAAAAGATGTAAACGGGATCCTCAATGCAGCGCTCAGAAAAATCGGGTTCGACTATGTGTTCGATACCAGCATGTCAGCCGATCTCACCATTATGGAAGAATCGGCCGAGCTGATCAAACGGGTGAAAAAGGGTGAAAACCTGCCCCTCATCACCAGTTGCTGCCCGGCCTGGATCAAGTTTGCCGAAGAATTCTACCCCGATTTTCTGCCACGCATCTCCACCTGTAAATCACCCCAGCAGATGATGGGAGCGGTGATCAAAAGCTTCTGGGCCAAACAGACAGGCATTGTTCCTGAAAACATCTACTCGGTGAGCATTATGCCCTGCACGGCTAAAAAATTCGAGGGACAGCGGGAAGAGATGATGCAGGGAGGACTGCCTGACGTGGATGCCGTGCTCACCACCCGTGAACTGGCTGGCTTCATCCATATGTACGGAGTGGATATGCACCGGCTGGAGCCCGAAATGACCGATTCACCACTGGGGGCGAGAAGCACTGCAGGAAAAATTTTCGGTGCTTCGGGGGGGGTGGCGGAAGCAGCCATCCGTACCGCTTATTACAAACTTACCGGGAAAGAGCTGGCCCAGTTCCGCATACCGGAGGTGAGGGGATTCAAAGGGAGAAAGGAAACCCGCATCAATATCAACGGACTGGATCTGGGTGTGGCGGTTGTGAGCGGACTGGGCAATGCCCGCGAACTGCTGGATGAAATACGAAACGGACGGGATGATATCCATTTCATCGAAATCATGGCCTGTCCCGGCGGATGCATCAACGGCGGCGGACAGCATATCGGCGCCGATAACGAGGCCATCAGGGCCAGGTCGTGTGCCCTCTATGAAATTGACGACCGCGAACCAATTAAGGTGTCCCACAAAAACCCCGATGTGGTAGACCTATACAGCCGGTTCCTGGGGAAACCCCTGGGTGAACGCAGCCATGCCCTGTTGCATACATCCTATCAGGAAAGATATGTTTTGAAATAATATAAAATAACCAGAACCCCCATGAGTGCCCTGAAAGAAAAACGGTTGGTGTATACGGTCAAAGACCGTTGCAAAATGTGCTACACCTGTGTGCGGGAATGCCCGGTGAAGGCCATTCGCATCCGGAACGGCCAGGCCGAGGTGATCAGTGAGCGTTGCATCGGTTGCGGGAACTGTGTGAAAGTATGCAGCCAGGGTGCCAAAACTTTCCTTGACAGCAAACAGGATGTGTATGCTATGCTACAGTCGGGTCGTCCCGTAGTGGCCATGGTGGCTCCCAGCTTTCCGGCCGAGTTCACCGATATCAGCAATTACCAGGTGCTGGTGGGTATGATTCGGGAACTGGGATTCCATTCCGTGGTGGAAGTGGCCTTCGGAGCCGACATGGTGAGCCGTGAATACCGGAAACTGCTAAACAGCGGGAAAAACAAAGGATATATTACTTCCGACTGCCCGGCCCTGGTCAATTACGTGGAATTGTACAAACACGGGCTGATCGATTCCCTGGCCCCGATCGCCAGTCCCATGGTGGCCATGGCTCGCGTAGTTAGAAAAAAATATGAGAACGGAATAAAGGTGGTCTTTATCGGTCCATGTATGGCAAAAAAAACTGAATCGGAAGAAGTGGATGCGACGCTGACTTTCCGCGAACTGCGGGAAATGTTCCTGGAGAACCGCATCATCCCCGATGAAAAGCTGGCCTCCGATTTCGATCCGCCCCGGGCGGGGAAAGGGGCTATCTTTCCCGTGAGTAGGGGTTTGCTGCAGAATGTGAACCGGAACGATGATATTGCCGACGGCGATTTTGTGGTGGCCGAAGGGAAGAACAATTTCAGGGATGCGGTGGTCGAATTCGAATCAGGCACCCTGGGCACCCAGCACCTGGAACTCTTATGCTGCGAAGGGTGCATTATGGGCCCCGGCATGACCAATCCGGGGAAACGATATGCCCGGCGTACCTGTATCTCGAAGTATGTGAAGGAGCGGCTGGATTCCATGGATCAGAAGGAATGGGAACGGGAGGTGGAAAAATACGAATCACTGGATTATTCACAGCATTTTTATCCTCGCGAGCGGAGGAAGCTGATTGCCACCGAGGAAAAGGTGAACGAGGTGCTGCGCTCCATGGGGAAACTGAGGCCGTCTGACCATCTGAACTGCGGGGCCTGCGGGTACGATACCTGTTATGAGCATGCCGTGGCCATTGCTAAGGGACTGGCCGAGATCGAGATGTGTCTGCCTTACACCATCATGAAGCTGCACCGTTCCATTGAAGAACTGAACGAAATCAACGGGCGGCTGGCCAAAACCCGGCAGGCATTGAAACAGTCGGAAAAACTGGCCGGCATGGGTCAGCTCTCGGCAGGAATTGCCCACGAACTGAACAACCCCCTGGGGGTGATCACTATGTATGCCAATATCCTGAAGGAAGAAACCCCTCCGGATGCTCCTCTTTCCAAAGATCTGCAACTAATTGTGGAACAGACTGAACGATGTAAGAAGATTGTGGGCGGACTCCTGAATTTTGCCCGCAAGAACCAGGTGCACCTGTCGCAGACGAATATGGTCGATTTTGTACGGCACTCGCTTGATTCCATTGTATGTCCGGAAAATGTGAAGGTGGAAATGGAAGCAAACCTCGACGATCCCATGGTGATGATCGACCACGACCAGATGATGCAGGTACTGACCAACCTGGAGAAAAACGCCATCGAAGCCATGCCCGACGGGGGAGCGCTGAAGATAGAACTGAGCGGAGATGAGGAATGGGTAACTCTCAGAATAAAGGACTCGGGAACGGGAATATCACCCGAAAATATAGAAAAGATATTCACCCCGTTCTTTACCACCAAAGCCCTGGGCAAGGGAACCGGCCTGGGGTTGCCGCTGGTGTACGGGATTGTGAAGATGCACCGGGGGAAGATCGATGTGGAATCGAACAGCGATCCCGCAAAAGGTCCCACCGGCACAACCTTTACCATAACCCTGCCCAGGAGAAAAGATTTGATTGATCAACAAGATGAGTGAATAAACACCAAATAAAACAAAAACCATGTCAACAAAACAACAAACCATCCTGGTGGTGGACGACGATATGGATTACCTGTTGCAACTGGAAACCATGCTGAAAAAGATGGGATTCCGGGTAGAGACGGCAGAAAACCAGAAAGAGGGTGAGGACAAGCTGAAGAAATTGAAGCCTGACCTGGCTATTGTCGATCTGATGATGGAGAATATGGACAGCGGGTTTATCCTGAGCCGGAAGATCAAGCAGCGTTATCCGGAAGTGCCGGTGGTGATTGCCACGGCAGTGACTTCTGAAACCGGCATGATCTTCGGCCTGGATTCGGAAGGAGAAAAACAATGGATCAAAGCCGACCTCTACCTGGAAAAGGGACTGAGGGAAGACCAGTTGCACCGGGAGATCACCCGCCTGCTGAAACAGGCAGGCGGGTGATCCTGCCCGGTTACTTCAACAGGATGATGAACCAAAACAAACAATGCCATGGAAACCTTACGTGTTCTGGTAGTGGATGATGAGCCGGGTATCCGGTCAGGTATCGACCGGATCCTCCGGAATTATACCGTTGGATTCCCCTTCATGGAAGAAGACTTCGAATTTTGTGTTCTCGAAGCGGAAACCGGCGAAAAAGCGCTGGAGATCATGGAGCGCGAGTTGGTGGATATTGTGCTGCTCGATAACAAGCTTCCGGGCATGGATGGGGTGGAGGTGCTCGAAGTGATGAAACAAAAGAAGTACGACGCCCTGGTGATGATGATCACTTCCTATGCCTCGCTCGATCTGGCTGTAAAGGCCACCAGCAACGGGGCCTATAATTTCGTTCCCAAACCTTTTACCCCCCAGGAACTGAAAAGCTCCATCGAGAACATTACAAAACATCTTTATCTGAAGCGCATGACGCGGAAGATGCAGGATGGAGGAAGGGAAGAACGTTTCCAGTTTCTGTCGGTTCTGTCGCACGAGCTGAAATCACCCATCAATGCCGTGGAGGGATATCTCAATATCATGCTTGAAAAGCAGGCGGGCGAAAACATAGACGATTATCGTACCATGATCGAACGGTCGGTCGAGCGGTTGCGCGGCATGCGGATGCTGATCAAGGACCTGCTGGACCTGACCCGCTACGAATCGGGCGACCGGCCCCGGCAGGTCAAAAAAGTGGATTTACATGAGATTGCCAGAACATCGCTCGACACCGTAGAGGCGCTGGCCCGGCAGAAAGATGTGTCGGTGCATTTCGATGCCCCTGAAAATCTTTATATGGAGGCCGATGCGGGTGAGATCGAGATCATTTTTAACAATCTGCTTTCCAATGCCGTGAAATACAACAAAGACAGGGGAGAAGTGTTTTTTACTCTGAAGGAAGAAGATGACCGCATCCGGATCGTAGTGGAAGATACGGGCATCGGAATGAAGAAGGAAGATACGGAAAAGCTGTTCAATGAATTTGTGCGCATCCGGAACGGGAAAACGCGCCATATCAGCGGCAGCGGGCTGGGCCTGTCGATCACGAAAAAATTCGTGGAACTTTACGGAGGGAAGATACAGGTGGAAAGCGAATCCGATAAAGGCAGCACCTTTACCGTGTGGCTGAAAAAATACAACCGCTGAGTCGTTTACATTTTATGGTTTTTTCCTGGTCTCCTCTCCTGAGTTTTGGGGGTTATGGTAAAGGGGTGGAGGCTGCCGATCGCCGGACACAAAGGTGTGTCCGGCGATTCTGTTTTTTTAACGGAGGTCTTTTCAGCGGGTATCTGCATAAACCTATTTCTGGATAAGACAATAACGTTCATCCGGTGGAGAAAAAACTGCACTGTTGCTATTTTATCCATTTTCTGCGGATATTATATATACTAAAGTAAAACAGTACGATGCTGAAAACGGAAAGGATGATCAGATCGATGACCGGAGGCAGGAAATTGCTTTCCGAAATGGAATAATGCAAAATGTCTACTCCGTAAGTAACCGGCAGGATAAAGGACAGGGGCTTTAAAAGAAGGGGAAGGGAAGTAACGGGAATAAAAAGCCCGCAAAGGAAGATCATGGGGAAACGGAAAAAATTCGAATAGGTCTGTGCCTCAAATACTTCTGTGGCTGCCACGGATATGAACAGCCCGAGCAGTGTGGAGGTAATGGAAAGCAGCATAATCCCTGCGGCAAGTAAAAACCAGTTGTTGACAGGGGCTTTCAGAATACACGCACAGAGAAACACCGGGATGATGCTGTTGAATATACCGAACAGGATGGCTCCGGTAATCTTCCCCAGGATCAGTAATTCGGTTTTGAGCGGGGCCAGCAAAAGGCGTTCAAAGGAGCGTGATTTCCTTTCGAATGTTATGGTGACCGAGAGCATGGAGGTGGTGCCGAACAGAATAGAGAGGGCGACTATTCCCGGAAATACTTCCGAAATGCTGAAAGCCGATCCTGACTTGATCAGCAGCATTCCCATCCAGGCAAAGGGGAATATCAATCCCCAGCTTATATTCGGAGGCTTCAGGTAGTAATTTTTCATATCCTTGAACAGGATATTCCGGAAGGCGATGGCACTATTCATTTTTTAACCTATTTTTTCATCAGATTAATTTCAATTCCCGTGGCTTTTACGAAAGCTTCCTCCAGGGTTGGTTTGATAATCCTGGCTTCCTGTACCAACAATCCCGACGATGCCAGGAAGCTGACCACGGGTGCAATATCCGTAACCTGGCGGCTGGTGATTCTGATTGTTCCGGGGTCCCTCAACACGCACGAAATATGGGGAAACCGGCTGTGCAGCTTTTCCGTCAGCTGAGATATGTCAAACGATACGGGTGCGAAGCGAAAGTCAACCATATGAGCATCCCTGTTCGCATCCAGTAATTTTTCTACCGTGTCCGTGGTGATGATCTTTCCCCTGTCAATAAATGCCACCCGGTGGCACAGGCGTTCCGCTTCTTCAATATAATGGGTTGTAAGGAAAATGGTGGCTCCTTTCCGGTTCAATTCCCTGATCAGGTTCCGGATATGCCTTACGCTGGCAACATCTATGCCCGTGGTCGGCTCGTCTAAGAACAGGATTTCGGGTTCGTGCATTAGAGCGGCTGCAAAGGTTAGCTTTCGTTTCATTCCCCTGGAATATTCTGAAAATTTCCTCCGGCCTGCATCTTTCAGGCCAAACAGGTTCAGCAGTTCCCGGGCTATTCTTTCCCGGTCATTTTTTTTCATGCCGTACAGGGCACCGCAGAAACAGAGGTTGTCAAATCCGCTCAGCTCTTCGTACAGGTTATTCTCATCAGGAACCACTCCGATAATTTTCTGTACTGATTGGATATCATGAGTGACATCTTTTCCCCGGAGGAATATTTGTCCTTCCGTGATTCTGGCCAGTCCGGTCAGCATATTGATAGTGGTGGTTTTCCCGGCCCCGTTCGGTCCGAGAAAACCGAATATTTCTCCCCGGTATACCTTGAAGTGGATCCGGTTCACGGCGATTATCCCGTCGTAGGATTTTTTCAGGTTTTTGACTTCAATGATTGTTTCCATTGTTCCTGGCTTCCGGTAAAAAGATTTCCGACGGCAACAGAAAAGTCGCGCATTATTTCTTTGTTTAGCTTATAATGGGTGATCGATCCGTAGCATTCCGCATGCACCAGATGGCATTTTTTCAGGATTTTCAGATGTTGTGAAACGGCCGACGGGGTAATGCCGAGCCTCACGGCAAGGACATTTACACACAGTTTGCGTTTACTTATGAGCTTAATAATCTGTATCCGGGAGGTGACAGACAGTGCCTTGAATGTTTTTATTATCTGGGCCTCTGACATTATTTAGTGAACACTTAATAATCATTAAGCAATCACTAAGATTTTCATTATTCTTATATTTTCCTAATAGATGCCAGTAAAGAAAGATTTGAGGATCTGTTGGAAAATGTTTAATACTACGTAGTTATCTACGTTGATTCCTACGTATTTCTTTCCCCCGGCATTCGGGTATCACTTCTGAATACTGACCGAAAATACGGTGCAGCTTCTGCAGGTAGGTACTTTCCGACCGGCGGCACAGGCATAGTCTGCGGATGGCATACTCGTAGTCTTCCTCCAGCCAAACCAGCATCAGCCTTTCATTGCAGTATTCATTGGGATCGGTGTCCCATAAGATGTTCAATACCTCCTCTTTGGCTTCCCGAAGGATGGCCCGGGCTTGCCGTCGCTTTTCTTCATCGGAAATGGCCGGGGAAGACGTGGGTGTTGTGGTAACGGGTATCATGGTTTTGCGAAAATAAGGTTTTTTACGTAACGGGCAATGGCAAGGCAGGCAGTAAGCGCGGGAGAATCCATTCCGATGAGGTTGATGCGGCCGGGATATCCCCGGGGCCCCTCGTCGCGGATCACCCAGTCTCTCACCCTGCCGCCGGGTTTTTGCAGCTTCGGCCTGATCCCGGCCTGGTCGGGGATCAGGTCATTTTCTTCCAGAAAAGGCAAATACTTTCCGGCAGCTTCGAAAAAACGGGAAGCATCCGCCGGGTCAACCCGGTAATCGATCTTCCGTTCGGGCAGGTAAACCGCATCGGGTCCCAGCTTCATCTGTCCGTTCAGGTCGATTGTGGCATGTAATCCCAGACTGATATGGTCAGGGTCGGGCAGGGGGTAGATCAGCCGGTTGATGTACCGGTGCTTGCCGCAGGTAACCCGGAAGTATTGTCCTTTCCAGAAGTGTATTTCGTCACCTGGCATCCGGGTACCGTCCAAGGCGGCTACCCGGTCAGCTTCCAGCCCGGCGGCATTTATCACTTTCCGGCTGGTGAATTTGAAGGGTGATCCGTCGGCATCGGCCAGGGTGATGCGGTATCCTGCTTTCAGACGTTCGATGCCGGTGACCCGTGCCCCGTAAACGAATTCGGCGCCCCGGATCCTGGCCAGGGCTTCGAGCTGTTTCATCAACCCGTGCGAATCAAGGATGCCGGTGGAAGGGAAATGAATGGCGGCCACGGCCCGGATATGAGGTTCCAGGGATTCGATCCCTTTCCGGTTGAGCCATTCCCTGTCGGTTACCCCGTTTTTTCCTGAAATGTCCCATACCTCCTTCATGCGTCCGGTTTCTTCTTCGCTGACAGCCACCACCAGTTTTCCGCACTTTTTGTGGGCTATGTCGTATTGCTCTAAAAAATCGTACAGCATCCATTTGCCTTCCACACACAGGGTAGCTTTCAGCGATCCGGGCGGGTAATATACGCCGGAATGGATTACTTCCGAATTGCGGCTGCTGGTTTCCTGCCCGAACCGGAAGTTCTTCTCAATCACGAACACGCCCTGCGATTCTTCCGAAAGATCCCGGGCAATGGCCAATCCCAACACGCCGGCCCCTATCACGGTAATCTCTGCATCCATATTATGATGGTTCTTTTTCCGGTTCCTGAGGATCGCCCCTGTTTTTAATATAGAAGTATGAAACCATGGTTTCGGTATCGTCGAAAGTATAGATTTCTTTTCCGGGGAACCGCTGAAAATAGCTGATTATAGCAAAATCGCCTATGCACATGGTGCTGTGCACCAGCAGGGTGATGGCCATGCCCCACGACCAGATGGGGGGCAGGGCAAAAAGAACGCCCGTGAGCGCCAGGGTGATCAGCAGAAAAGGAGTCAGTGCCACGGGAAAGAATTTTTTTTTGCCCACAGGATAACGGTGGGCGGTGACATAGAAGATGAACTGCCGGAAATCGGCACCGTAACGAATGGCAGGGGCTCCTACCCCACGGTAAACGATCCCGTGGATAAGTTCATGAAGGGGTGCCAGGAGTAAGGGAAAGAGAATGACCGCCAGCAGGAACATCAGAACCAACTGGCCGGTGGTGTAGAGTTCCCCCAGTGGAAGACGGATGCTGTAAGCGGTAACCAGTAAGAAAAGCAGAATATTGAAAATAAAAAAGAATGTGGCGGCCTGTGTTCTTTTCCCGATGTTCTCGAAAACAAACGGAATAATCTCATGGAATTCAAGTTTCCGGAGAAGCCTGAATTCTTTTCCTTCCTCCAGCATTTCGGCTGTGAGTTCTTCGTTCACCCTGTGGATTTGGGGTGCAAGGTAGAAAAAATAAAATGCATAGAGAACATCTTTTCGTTCAAGATTTCAACACGAATTGAACCATTCCTGGTCCGGTTTATGTAATTTTGTGCCCGGGATATGGCACAATAATTGAAAAAGGATATTCGTTGAAGATGACCTGTAGATGACAGCATTCCGCAAATACCTGTTTATTCTCATCCTTCTGCCGGTGTCGGCTGCAGGACATGCCCAGGTTCCTTTGAAGCAGGTTCCTGACAGCGTATTGCTGGAACAGATCACCGTATTGCCTTCGGTGGACCTTCACGGGAAACTGGTCCCTCACCAGACCATACAGGAGGTGTTTATTATACCGGAGAAACGGTTTCCCAACCGCCGGCAGTTCAGACGGTACACCCGGCTGATGTACCATGTGCGGAAGGTTTATCCTTATGCCGTACTGGCCGGGGAAAAAATGAACGAGATGGAGCAGGAGCTGCAGAAGATGGAAACCGAGAAAGAGAAGAAAGCCTACATCGACCGGATGGAAAGAGAGCTTTTCAGCGAGTTCGAGGACGACCTGAAAAAAATGACCATTACCCAGGGCCGCATCCTGATCAAGCTGGTGGACAGGGAGACGGGTGATACCTCTTACGATCTGATCAGGGAACTGAAAGGGTCCTTCTCTGCTTTTTTCTGGCAATCCATAGCCCGCATTTTCGGATCCAATCTCAAGGCAGAATATGATCCTCACGGAGAGGATGCCGATATTGAAGAAATTGTCCGTTTAATCGAAATGGGATATATCTGATCCCTGCCTCGCCATAAAATCATACATTTTGTGTAAACCTATTTCAGGACAAGTCATCCCTTTGAAGATATCTTCTCCCTCACTGGGACTAAGTCGATAATACTTTTTCATAGTGCAACTTATTAAATGTTGCACTAAATTCTTGAACTTAAGCCGCGTAGAATCCTACGTAGCAACGTAGTTTTTTCTATGTAAACATCGAATAATAAGGTTGTAGTGGAAATATTAATTATTTTTATCTGGAAAACTATTTGGAGAAATAAGAAAATTTTAACAGGATAAAAATTACAACCGGCAGAAAAAATGCGGAAAACAGGGCAAAAAGCCTTTCCTCAGCATAACCCCGGTTCCCCGGTTTACGTAAAAGCATAAATAAAATAAATACAATTTATGCGGATGAAATGATATCCGAAACAAAAAATCAGAAAAAATACACCCCCGGCCCGGAAAACAGTGCAACCATTTTGCCCCCTCCGTGGTCACCCCAATAGCGGCAAATTTATGCTCAGCGAAGAACAGCTCATTGAAAAATGCATACAGAAAGACCGGAAAGCCCAGAAGCTCCTGTTCGACAGGTATTCGGGATTCCTGCTGGGAGTAAGCATGCGCTATGCACGCAATGTGCCTGAAGCGGAAGATATTTTACAGGATGCTATGGTGAAGATTTATCAACATATGGAAGATTATTCCCACAGGGGATCATTTACCGGCTGGATGAAGACGGTGGTGGTCAATACGGCCATCAACCATTATCACAGGGAGAAAAAACATGCCTGGCACCTGGATATCGAAGAAGTGAACGAAACGGATGTGGAAGGGAATCTTCCTGAGAACTGTGCCTTTACCCGGGAAGAACTGCTGGGGGTGATCCGCTCCTTACCGGCTGGATACCGGTTGATATTCAACCTGTATGCCATTGAGGGATACAAGCACCGGGAGATAGCCGAAATGCTCGGCATTGATATAAATACCTCCAAGTCACAATATTCGCGGGCCCGGGGCTGGATACGGGCAAGACTGGAAAAACTGGCCAGGGTGGCCCGCAGGACAGACAATAAATGAACGGCAACAACGACATAGAAAAGCTCTTCCGGGAGCAATTCTCCGGTTTCCGGGCGGAACCTTCCCCCGGCTTCTGGCCGAAGCTCAGCAGAAAACTGCAGTGGCAGGAATTCATGAATTTCGGCTGGGACCGTTTCAATGTGTACTATGCCGGAGTTATGGTTGTTGCAGCCGGGGTGGGCCTGGGTATCCTGCTGACACGTGAACCGGGAACAGAACCGGCTTCACAGGAAAGTGGACAGATCACCGGTCAGAAAGAAAGACCGGAAACCTTCCTCGAAACCCGGGAGGCCCCCATCCATTTTGAATCCTTTGCAGATTCCTTAGAAGCGGGGGATCTGTCTTCCGGAACGGAAGAAAAGAGTGCCGTGGAGAGAACTGTTGCGGAAAAGGAAACGGAAACTCCTGACAAAGGATCAACAGATGAGAAACTTCGGGAGGATATGCAGGAAAGGGGTGAGGTGATCCCTTCTGTTTCTGAAACCGGAAAGAAACCCCCGGAAACCTTACCACCCGTTGCGGATTACCACGTGACCCCGCTCAGGGGTTGTGTCCCCCTAACGGTGATGTGTGTCAGCCTTTCGGAAAATGCAGATGAATTTACCTGGTATTTTGGCGACGGGGGCACATCAAAGGAAGAAAATCCTTCCTATATCTACGATGAACCCGGGACATACCCGCTTAGCCTCCAGGTGGTGAATGAAGCGGGTGGGTCGGTGATAGCGCGCGATACGGTGAGGGTATACGCCCGTCCGGAAGCCGCCTTCGAGATATCGCCGGAAAATCCTGATCTGCCCGGTGAACCGGTGTTTTTCTACAACTACTCACGCAACGCCGTTTCCTACCTGTGGCATTTCGGTGACGGGCAAACCTCCGATGCCTTCGAGCCCCTGCACACCTATCAGAAAGCCGGGGAGTATGATGTGTTGCTGGTGGCGTATTCCGAAGGAGGCTGCGTGGATTCGGCCCTGGTGACCGATGCCTTCGGGGGCGACGATTGCCACATTGTTTTTCCCAATGCCTTCCGCCCCGACCCCGGCGGTCCCACCGGAGGATATTACAATCCCAACGACCCATCCAATACCGTATTCCATCCGGTATGCCGGGGCGTGGACGAATACCAGCTCCGCATCTTCAACCGTACGGGCGCCCTGGTTTTTGAGAGCGACCGCGTGGAGATAGGCTGGGACGGATATATTAACGGAACCCCTGCCCGGCAGGATGTGTATGTGTGGAAAGCCAGAGGGACCTGTATCAATGGTAAAAGTTTTGTCAAACACGGAAACCTGACCCTGATTTGGGACAGGCAATGATCCATAAATTACATTCCCATGGAAACCCATTCCTCTTTGCAGCGCAATCTGAGATATTTCCTGATCTCTGCATTCCTTCTCGTTGCATCCGGCTGGAGCATTCTGCGGGCACAGCCCACGGTGACCGGGGCGTATTACATTACCGTTGACCAGCAGACCATTGAGGTGGTCTTTGACGAAGCCCTTACCTGGACCAATCCGGGTACATGGCTGATCAAGATCGGAGGGGCTGCTCAGCCGATATCAGGGCCCTCGGGAAAAGGAACAAACACCCTGAAGTTCCTCAAACTGGATGGTCCCATTGAATATGCCGATGTGGTGGCGGGTGTGACGGTCACTTACAACGGTAACGGGGATGTGTCGGGAATGACGTCCGGCCTGCCCCTGGCGGCTTTCGGGCCGTATACGGCTATAAATAATGTGATTGTGGATTGCAGTATGTTCACGGGGGTACAGGGGATTTCAGTGGATGCTTTGAGCGGGACCTGCTCTCCGGTTTCCGTTACCCTCTCCTTTTTCTGGGAATTTACCCGGCAGGCGAGAAATAGTATTTATTTTCGTGAGGATCTAATTAATTCGAGAGTTCATTGGGGTGATCCGGCAAACACAAGAGTATATGCAGGCCTGACGGAAACATCTCCTGGTTCAAGAATATTTGAATCAAGTGCCAGTTTTACTTATCCCGCCGACGGAAACGAGTGTGTATATATACCGGAGGTATACCCTTGTGCTTATAAATATGGGACCGGACTTTTGTGGTGTTATGGTGGATCATCTACTATGACCCAGGCCCTCACCAACTGGAATACCGACGACCGGGCCACCGGCCAGCTCCAAATCACTCCCAACCCCGAGGAAGTGTGCCTGGGGCAGGATTTCGAAGTGATCTTCGAGGATGTGACCGATTTCAACTGCGACCGCACCGACGAGCCCAACAAACCCAACATAGGCCCAAGGTATGTGCAGTTTGTTTACGGTACCGGCAGCGGCCGGCAGATACCCAACGTTTTCGTGAACGGGGTGCAGGTGACCGATAACGACGGGAACCTGATGCCGGGCATGCCCTACGAAGACCCCACAGTGCACTACTACGACTCGGCCAACACGCCCTTCCCCAATGCCGAGAGCCTGCCCGTGATCCATGCAGGTGATTATACCAACGACCAGATAGGCGATGTGTTTGAGATTACCATGCGGAACTGGAACCCCTGTAACCCCTATTTCGGGGGACTGGGAACTCCCCGGGAAGCCGTGGCCCAGATTGTGATCGTAGACGGGCCCATTGCCGATGCCGGCCCCGACCAGACCATCTGCGAGGGAAGCACGGCCATTATGAGCGGCAGCATTTCGCATACGGCCACCAGCGCTACCTGGACCACAGCGGGGGACGGTTCCTTTAACAATCCTTCCTCCCTGAGTGCGGTGTATACGCCGGGTTCGAACGATATTTCCGGCGGTTCGGTATGGCTTTACCTTACCACCAACTCAACTCCCGATTGTGATCCGTTTACCGACAGTTTGCTGCTCACCATAGAGCCCGAAGCCACAGTTGCCACTACCGGCCCCGACGATATTGTGTGCGGTACCACATACCCCAACCTGGGGGGGAATACCCCCGATTACGGGGCAGGGGAATGGGGCCAGTGGACCGTGGTTTCCGGAAGCGGCGTGTTTGACAACGACGCAGACCCCACCACCGGTGTGAGCGGCCTAAGCCCTGGTCCCAATGTATTCCGCTGGACCATCTACCGGGGTACGGTGCCCTGCACCTCTTCCGATGAGATCACCATTACCCGCGATGTGCAACCCAACCCGGCCAATGCGGGGCCGGATCAGGTGCTTTGCGATACGGATGTGGCCACCCTTGACGCCAATACCGCCACCAACGGGGGCACCGGCACATGGAGCGTGGTAAGCAATCCCATCTGGTATGAACAATTTACGGGACTGGCCGACGGAACCACCTCCGACGGAGGGGCCACGGCCTGGTCGCGAACCATCAGCGGCACGGGCGGAGGCTGGTACTCCGAGGTGCGTTCGGAACATTATGAAATGACCCGGAACAGAACGGTATGGACTTCTGAGAACATTGATATCAGTGGGGCTACCGATGTGGGTATTTCAGTTGATTTTTCCAGCTATGCCACGGGCAACGGATTTGAAGACCCACAGGACTATATCCGGGCCAGGTATTATGTAGACGGCTCACCCACAACCTTTTTCTTAGAGTACGGTGCGGTGGACGGTTCCACAAAAAATTCTTCCAAAAGTTTCCGTTCACGCACGGTGACTGTCAGCGGGATAAACGGCAATACCCTCCGGATCGAGATCACCCTGTATAACTCAGCTGAGGATGAATTTTACCAGTTTGACAATGTGTTTGTTGGCGAAGGTTTTTCCTCCGGATTTCCTACATTCAGTGATGTAAACGATCCCGATGCAACAGTTTCCAACCTGCAGCCGGGTCTCAACACCCTGGAGTGGACCATCACCAGCCAGTATGGAGTGTGTCCCTCAACCTCCGACCAGGTGAACATTACCCGCAACCTGCTGGTGAATCCGGGAACCATCGGGAATCCCCAGACTGTATGTGCGGGGATAGACAATCCCGATCCCCTGACCAGTGTGGCCCCCGCCAGCGGAGGCGACCTGACCAATTATTCCTATCAATGGGAATCGTCCACCACCGGCGCCGGAGGGCCTTTTTCTGAGATCTCCGGGGAAACCGGGCTCACCTATGACCCGCCCATTCTGGCAACCACCACCTGGTACCGCCGCCGGGCTTCCTCAGGGACTTGTCCGGATACCTATTCCAATGTGATCGAGATTACGGTGCACCAGGCCGTTGATCCGGGAACCATCGGAAATCCCCAGACGGTCTGTGCGGGAATAGATGATCCCGCAGCCCTGACCAATGTGACGTCTGCCAGTGGCGGAGACGGCTCTACCTATAATTACCAGTGGGAATCGTCCACGGCCGGCGCCGGCGGGCCTTTCTCGGCCATTTCGGGGGCTACTGGAGTGACCTATAATCCCGGTCCTCTGACCGTCACCACCTGGTACCGCCGGTATGTCAGTTCGGGGGTATGTGACGGGGCTTATTCCAATGTTATTGAGATCACGACTGTAGATCCGCCGACGGCTAATGCCGGGTCCGATGTCCAGATCTGTTCCGATGGGTCCTATACGGTGAACGATGCCACGGCTTCCGAGTTTACCTCTCTTTTATGGACCCATGATGGAAGTGGATCTTTGAGCAATGCCACCACCCTTACACCTACCTATACGGCTGCTGCAGCCGACGGGGGAAATATTGTAACCCTGACCCTGACGGCTTCAGGCAATGCTCCCTGCGGACCGGCAGTGAGCACCATGAGCATTGATGTGGAAGCCGCTGCCGTGGCCAATGCCGGTACCGATGCCACCATTTGTTCTGACGATACCTATACCGTCAGCAGCGCCTCGGCTTCCAATTACACCATGCTGCAGTGGACTCACAACGGGAACGGGGTGATCAATAACGGGAATACACTCAGTCCCACCTATATTCCCGCTGCAGGAGACGAAGGATCAACCGTAACCCTCACACTCACCGCATTCGGGAATGCCCCCTGCGGAAATGTGAGCGACGATATGCTGCTGACCATTAATGAAGCGGCCGAGGTGGATGCCGTAGCGGCTTCCGGGGATATCTGTGCCGGAGACGATATTGATCTGACAGGAAGTACCATTGGGGGTAGTACAACCTCCGTTACCTGGTCCACCAGCGGCTCGGGAACCTTCAATCCCAACAACACCACCCTGGCTGCCACCTATACCCACAGTGCGGCCGACGAAGCGGCCGGTTCGGTTACCCTGACCCTTACATCCAACGATCCCGACGGAGCCGGGCCCTGTACCCCGGCCAGTGATAATGTGACCGTGGTGATCAATCCCGGTCCGCCCGCCGTTCCCACCATCAGCGGGACATCCCCGGTATGTCAGGGAGAAACGAATGTGGTGTATTCAGTTCCTGCCGATCCTACCGCTACCCATTATTCATGGTCCTTTGATCCGGCACTTGACGTGACTGTGGTAGGACCTTCCGACCAGAACAGCATTACGGTGAATTTCTCGCCGGTATCGGCTTCGGGGAATATTACAGTGACTGCCATGAACTCATGCGGCGACAATGGCCCGTCAGCTCCCTTTGCCGTAACGGTCATTGCTTCGGCTTCGGTCAGCGCCGGAAGCGACGAAGAAACTTGCGAAGATGTTCCGTTCGACCTGTCATCTTCAGCAACGATTCCCACGGCTTCGAATTACAGCGGGCTATTATGGACCACCAGCGGGTCAGGAAATTTCAGTAATGAAAATGCATTGACACCTACCTATACTCCTGCAGCCGGTGAAACGGGTGATATCATACTCACACTTACCGCTTATGGAAACGGCCCCTGCCCGGATGTGAGTGATAATATGACTTTGCATATTACCCCTAAACCCGTGGTTAGTGCCGGAAGCGATGAAGAGACCTGTCAGGGGGTGCCCTTTGACCTGTCGACCTCTTCCACCGTACCTTCGGCCAGTGAATACAGCACATTGCAGTGGAGCAGCAGCGGAACAGGCAGCTTTGACGATGCCGGTTCCCTCACCCCGGTGTATACTCCCGGTGCGGGAGAGACCGGGAACATCACCCTTACGCTTCGTGCCAACGGGAACGGTTCCTGTGCCTTTGCGGAAGATGCCATGGTACTGACCATCACCCCGGCTCCCACGGTCGATGCCGGCAGCAATGCCGAGACCTGCGAGGATGTGGGGATCGATCTGGGAAGCATCACCACGCCACCCACCGCTTCGAACTACAGCAGCCTGCAGTGGAGCAGCAGCGGGAGCGGCACATTCAGCGATCCGAATATTCTTACACCCACCTATACGCCCGGATCAGGTGAAACGGGGAATATCACCCTGACCCTGACGGCCAATGGGAACGGTTCCTGCGCTCCGGTGAGTGATAACCTGACCCTGACAGTGACTCCCAGGCCGGTGGTGAATGCCGGAAGCGATGAAGAGACCTGTCACGGGG
>Ga0190344_1000167_pt1 | contig 41654 bp, 26 predicted proteins | sample 48721323_MG_FD_161662 | JGI IMG/M metagenome (GOLD analysis project Ga0190344, IMG submission 161662) | Hydrothermal vent microbial mat bacterial communities from Southern Trench, Guaymas Basin, Mexico - 4872-13-2-3_MG | ecosystem: Environmental > Aquatic > Marine > Hydrothermal vents >... | reverse complement strand
AGTATAAGTCATCGTCATTGCACAAGCTCAAAATGCCCACCATCAATCCAAACACGCCAAACACGAGTGGGTACCGATGCACCAACGTTGCCCACCCGACATGGATAGAATACCGTTCAAAATGTGGGTTTAAAAACAAGAGGATGTGAAGGCGGAATTGATTTATTTGTGGGCGATGTGTTCTAAACTCAGTTAAGAAGATGAAAGCCAAAATAGGCCCGATATACGGTGGAGGATTTTAAGGAGAAGGTGGAGGCGTTTTTAGGCTTGGATGCCGGACAGTGTTACAAAAAATCAGCAACGTTTTATTACTGTCTGTCAGTTTGAGGCGTAAAACGTTACTCGTTACAAACATTAATCTAAAGAAAACCGGGACACTGAAGTGCCCCTGTCAGTATTGCATCAAAAAGCGGTAATTAAGAGCAAGCGTGTGGGTAGAACACTGTGAAACCCACCCGATACCTCAATACCATTAAGTTAAGCAACAAAACACCTACAAAAAGTCTCAAAAATGAAGCGCGACAGAGGGCCATAAGTTAATTTGAAAACTGAAAAAGTATTTTATGGCCCTCAAAATCGATACGCCAAATAACCCTAAAATATATAGGTAAATAACTGGGGCCAGCGTATCATTACTCTGCCAAACATTAGTTTGGACTTTTGTTTGGACGACTGCCTGGACTTTTGTTTGGAGGACTGCCAAACGTAAGTCGGACGATTAGTTGTTTGCGTGAGGCTTAAAATCGCCTTGGTCCTAACGGGCCTTTTCCTTAGACGCTTGCACTTGCTTTACGGCCCACCTTGTTTTTCAAGGTTATTTTTCAACTCAAAAACTCCAAAGGTTAATGGTTCTTGAGTTATCATTTTAAGCGTGGTTTCGTAAAGAATTCCGGGGATTTCTTCTACCGTGACGCAGGGTATATGTAGTGTACCGTCTGAGAGTCGATAAACAACTGTGCAGTTTTCTGGTTTTGGTAATTGCGCTTGAATCGTTGAGAGAACTTCAACGGGATTATAACCTCCTAATTCATCTACAGGCTCAAGTTCTGAGTATTGTTCCGGGAAAATAAGAGGATAAATGACATCATTTCCATGACGTTCTACCACTAGAAAAATATGCTTGGTTTGGTATATCTGAACATACCAACGTTGCTCAACATCAACTCCCACCAACTGGTTATTGAGCGTATTGAGTTCTGCGGCAATGGGGCTATCAAATATTACACCGACAATACTTAACTGATTGTCTCTACAATCAACTTTTAATAAGGAGATTTGCTGTTTTTGAGAAAAGACCGGTACCAACCAACTGCCAACCGGTTCCAACAGCAAGCTCAAATCACATCGAGCTATTATGCCACTTAGGATGTTGTACGGCGAAATAGTATAAACCTGAAATGGTGTTCCTAAAGTCAGTTCCATTCCAACGGCTTCTACTTGCCCTTTCATAAGATAGTACGTCCTAATTTTTCCCGCCCAAGCATCAAACTGAGCAGAAGCAATCTGACTGACTTGCTCTTTCGTGGTATCAGCACACAAATCACTGGCTTTCGATGAGGGTATTATCAAGCCCAAGATACTTATAAGGCACAATAAAATTAAGAATTGCTTGTTGATTAACATACGAACCTCTTGCAAAACTCTTCAAAAATTGTTTTTTTCAAAGTAAGTTGAAACATTATAATAATGATACAGACTTTTTTTAGCCATTGCAAGAAATTTTTATTATTTTTTTTTACGGTAAGCATAAGTTAAAATATATTAATAGACTTCCCCTGCCCAATTGTTTTTGAATCTATAGTTTTTCAGATAAATAATTTCTTTGGCAGCCTCTGAAAGCTCAAGTCCCCTAAAGGGGACTAAATAATTATCTGAATGTCTATAGTAGTCTGTCAACATTGTTTTGACGGGTAAAATACTCGGGTTATGTCGTCCAAACTTTAGTTTGGCAGGAGTCGTTTGGCAGGAGTCCAAACTGACTCCTGTTTTAAAAAAGAAGCTTTTAGTCTTTTATCAAAGTAGCTCACTCCTTCCTACAAAAAGCTATTGCCAAACAATGAAAACCGCTTAAAAGATTTCCTGCTACAGGGTGTTCTGATTGAAGTCAAGAAGATGAAGGCCAAAATCGGCCTTAGTATGGTGGGAAGCTAAAGGTGGGGAGTGGAGGCGTTTTTAGGGCTAGGATGCCGGACAGTGTTACAAAAAAATCCGCAACGTTTTATTACTGTCTGTCAGTTTGAGGCGTAAAACGTTACTCGTTACAAACATTAATCTAAAAAAAAACAGGGACACCGAAGTGCCCCTGTCAGTATTGCATAGCGGTAATTAAGAGCGTGTGGGTAGAACAGTGTGAAACCCACCCAACACCCCAACACCTGCTGGTTATTTCTTCACGAGTACTTCGTAATTTCTGACGGCATGTTCTCCACCGCCCCAACCAATGTTGCAGCCACGAAAGGCAGCTCTGACTTTACCAGGGTGAGTCCCGCCCTTAAATTGGGCACGGCAGACGTATAGAGTTTGTTTTCCCGGTGGATGTTCCATACCACCTTTGACAGCCCCTTTTGGAATTGCCCCATTACTTGCACGAACCCATCTAAAAGAAGGGTTGTTTAACAGTACTTGGTAATTTCTGACGGCATGCTCTCTACCACCCCAACCGATGTTGCAGCCACGAAAGGCAGATCTGACTTTACCAGGGTGAGTCCCGCCCTTAAATTGGGCACGGCAGACGTATAGAGTTTGTTTTCCCGGTGGATGCTCCATACCGCCTTTTAAGGCGTTAGATGGTACAGAACCGCCACTTGCCCCAACCCATTTTACCGGTGGTGATACCGGTGGGTTTCCCTTTTTGCACAAGGAATGGCCCATTCCTCTGCGATCCTTATCGCGTATCTTACACTTGTAGCCAGGGCCATCCATTGAACCACCTCCGGCAAGACGAGCAATATACCATGTCCCCAGTGCTTTGCAGGCTTTCTGTTGATTGGCTCTCGCATCGCCAGCCGTCGCCAAGACATAACCTGAAGGGCATTTACCATCCCCTTTTGAAGCTTTGAAAGTGATGCTGATGCCTTCACATTGACAAACAGACATCTTGCCCCATACAGTGGTCCACCAATGGCCCGTCCATTTGGCGTTCTTCCCCTTGCATACATTGGGGCACTTGTTTTTGGCATCATTGTTGTTCCAAATGGGCCCAGCTTCCACCGTCAATGATCCGGCATTCGCGGTATTATATCCAAACGCAAAAGCAATCATGGCCATCGTAAGAGCCACTGACATTTTTTTCATATTGTCACCTCAATGAAAAACCAAATTAAACGAGTAAACGAGCGTCACCCACCTAGAACGACACCCACCTCGTTAAAGATAATAAGTTACAAAATAAATAGGTGGGATTCAAGCAACATTCCCACCCGACACTTGCTCAGTCCTAAACACAATCAAATCGGCTGTGCCTTTCATCTAAAAGAGAGAATGACCGACATTGCCTTTTTGACGTGCAGGGTTATATGCGATTTTTATGCCAATGGAAATTTATTTTATAAGTCGTTGTATTTTCAGGAATTCAGCATGACTTAACCGGTGGGCGAGAATTCCCGTTTTGGGAAAATAGGACTATTTATGGAATAATTATCCTTTTTTGGAAAAGGGTATGAAAAATGAAAAATGAAAAATGACTCAATTACTGATAAGTAGATAATTTTGCTAGGAATTTTCTTACCCGTTCCAGCATGTTATTTTCACGGATTTTTCGTTAAGTTCCGTCTACTCAATCGCTTCAAGGAACACGTCTTTTTTAATCGCTTGGGAAGAAATCCGATGTCTTAAAGACATCGGATTTCTAAAAAATAAACAATTGAGAAGGGAACTTGTTAGCCAGACTGTGAATCCGCTACCAAAAAATACATACAATAAGTATTGTTTTGTTGGCGCGATAGAGGGCCATACTTTAATTTGAACACATCCACGTCGGCAAAAGTTTCGCGGAGCGAAACTTTTGCCGACGTAACTATTTTATGGCCCTCAAATAGACCAGCCCAAATAGCCACAAAATGCTAAACAGAACAGACGGCCTAGCTCAAGACACCGTTCTGGGCCGCTTTTTTGCGATTACCTGAGCCATTGAGGGTGAGTTTCGCTAGGCGGTTGATTTTGAGCAAATAAAAAACCCCAAGACTTTCGCCTTGGGGTTTTTTGGGTTAACCGTCAATAACGGCACATCTGTTATCGGAAGGTTTTGGGAAGGGTTAAACCTATCAGGCTTTGAGTTGCGCTTTCGCTCTACCCATCCGACGCTTCACTGCCATTAAGTCCTTATGTGTAGGGGGCCTTAAAGCGTCAGCCTCATCGACCCCAAAACACGCGACAAACCGGATGGATGAAGCGCACGGCCACATAAGGCCGCATTGCTTTGCTGATCATTTGGGAGGAATTCGTTTGAATCTAACCCCGCCTGGATTTCCAGTCATTGTATTGTGATCTATGATGGTTAATGAGCCTCTCGCTTGACTGGACGCCGGCCTCCTTGGAAGTCCAGTAGTCCAAGTAATATTAGCGGTCTTGGCATTTGCATTCAGAGTGCCTGCAAAAGTACGATTACCGGCAGGCACACAAGCATCACCCGTTATTTTAGTGGCGACAATAGAGTTACCCGTCTGTTCGATTCGTATGGTTTCTCTGATTTGTACCAGTTGTCCAAAATTTCCATAACAAGTATAGTTTTCTCCTACCCATGTGCCACTCAAATCAAGTTTAGCGGGTTTTTTGGTGGCCTGCGCCAGAGCGTTCTGACACGAGGCCAGTTGCTGTTTGGTGGCATTCATACCACGCTGACACGAGGTCAGTTGCTGTTTGGTGGCATTCAGACCACTCTGACACGAAGCCAGTTGCTTTTTGGTGGCATTCAGACTGCGCTGGGACGAGGCCAGTTGCTTTTTGGTGGCATTCATACCACGCTGACACGAGGCCAATTGCTTTTTGGTGACATTCATACCATTCTGACACAAGGCCAGTTGGTGCTTGGTGGAGGCCAGTTGCTGCTTGGTGGCCTTCAGACCGCTCTGACACCACGCGTTTTGCTTTCGTAATTGCGCTAACTGTTGCTCCAAGGCCTTTTTGGCTTGATTAGCCTGGTCACGTTGTTTTTGGACCGCCTGAAGTTGCTGTTTGGTGGCATTCAGACCACGCTGACACGACGCGTTTTGCTTTCGTAATTGCGCTAACTGTTGCTCCAAGACCTTTTTGGCATGTTTCGCTTGGTCTCGTTCCTTTTGGGCGGCCTTGAGTTGTGTGCTGCATGTCTTCTTAGCGCAAAGAGATTCACATGGCACACCGTCTTTATCATGGTCTAAGTGCTTATTACCGCACTTTTGTAGATGATAAATGGCTTCCTCACATGAAGCCATTTCTTTACAGTAGCGTTTCTCTTCACAAGAGAAGGTAGCACCTGGTTTTTTGTCACCATCCCACCACTTATGCCAAAGGGCTTTGTCGGTGCCTCTGACAAAACAGTCAAGGCGATTAGCACCCCAAGAGACACATTCTGGCAGTGAAGTCAAAACGCCACCCAGACTTTCCCACTTGTTCCAGCGGCTACCATCCCACCACTTATGCCAGAGGGCTTTGTCGGTGCCTCTGACAAAACAGTCGAGGCGATTGGCTCCCCAAGAAACACATTCTGGCGGTGAAGTCAAAACGCCACCCAGACTTTCCCAGCCGCCCCATCTTCGACCGTTCCACCACTTGTGCCACATAGCATTGTCGGTGCCTTTCACAAAACAGTCGAGGCGATTGGCTCCCCAAGAAACACAGTTTGGCGGTGAAGTCAAAACGCCACCCAGACTTTCCCAGCCGCCCCATCTTCGACCGTTCCACCACTTGTGCCACATAGCCTTGTCAGTGCCTCTCACAAAACAGTCGAGGCGATTGGCTCCCCAAGAGACACATTCTGGCGGTGAAGTCAAGCCTCCACCCAGACTTTCCCAGCCGCCCCAGCTTCGGCCGTTCCACCACTTGTGCCACATAGCATTGTCAGTGCCTTTCACAAAACAGTCGAGGCGATTAGCACCCCAAGAAACACATTCTGGCGGTGAAGTCAAACCGCCACCCAGACTTTCCCAGCCGCCCCAGCGGCTACCATTCCACCACCGGTGCCACATAGCATTGTCAGTGCCTTTCACAAAACAGTCAATGCGATTAGCACCCCAAGAGACACAGTTTGGTGGTGAAGTCAACACGCCACCAAGACTTTCCCAGCCGCCCCAGCGGCTACCATTCCACCACCGGTGCCAAAGGGCATTATCAGTGCCTTTCACAAAACAGTCAATGCGATTAGCACCCCAAGATACACATTCTGGCGGTGAAGTCAAAACGCCACCAAGACTTTCCCATTTGGCATTAGCGGTGTTATATCCAAACGCCAAAGCAATCAGGGCCATCGTAAAAGCCCATGACACTTTTTTCATATTGTCACCTCAATGAAAAACCAAATTAAACGAGTAAACGAGCGTCACCCACCTCGAACGACACCCACCTCGTTAAAGATAATAAGTTACAAAATAAATAGGCGGGATTCAAGCAACATTCCCACCCGACACTTGCTCAGTCCTAAACACAATCAAATCGGCTGTGCCTATCATTATCCGGAGAGAATGTCAGACATCGCCTTTTTGACGTGCAGACTTATATGCGATTTTTATGCCAATGGCAATTAATTTTATAAGTCGTTGTATTTTCAGGAATTAAGCCTGACTTAACCGGTGGGCGAGAATTCCCGTTTTGGGAAAATAGGACTATTTCTGGAATAATTATCCGTTTTTGGAAAATCTTGGCAAGAAATCCGATGTCTTTAAGACATCGGATTTCTAAAAACTCAAGTTTGGACGCCTTGCCAAACTTCTGATCACAGAAATTTGTTATTATTATTGTGCGTTTGATAGGGATTTGCCATTCCCGCAACTTTTTGTAAATGGTGGTTTTTCCAATTCCCAACTCTTTTGCCGCTTGCGCCACATTGCCATTGCAATACTCAATCGCTTCAAGAAACACGTATTTTTAAATCTCGCTAAAGGAGCGAATGGCGTTGCCTGATATATATAGTATTCCAGATAAATATTTCGGTTATTAACACATCCGATGTTTAGCTTTACGAGGATGTGTTTTCCAAGCTATTTTTCGTCGAACACTATATATTATTGGGAGGCTGCGAATGGGCGGTGGAAGTTCTTGAGCGGGCACGGCGGGTTTTTGTGGTGTGGTGTCTAAATGGCGGGCCTGAAGTGAGCGGACACTGGGGCCAGATAAGGGAATTGCTCTAAAATCAATCGCTAACAATCGGTCGGAAAAAGTTCGTGCGTCATTGATTACCGGTTGATTTTTGATAACGACTGAAAAATTATCCCATTAAACGATCCCAGTGCTTTTGACGAAAATGACCTAAAAAAATAGAAGGGAAACAATTGAGAAGGGAACTTGTGAGGCATACTGTGAATCCGCTACCAAAAAATACATACCATAAGTATTGTTTTTTTTGCGCGATAGAGGGCCATACTTTAATTTGAATACATCCAAACAGTCGTCCAAACGTTAGTTTGGCAGTCGTCGCTTGGCAGTCGTCCAAACTAACGTTTGACAGTAAGTACCCGTGCAGGTATCAAAAAAAATAAACCTAACAAAAACAATTACTTTTGTATCCATAAACCTTTCAAACTTTTGCACGGGTACTTAGCTTGGGAAGAAATCCGATGTCTTAAAGACATCGGATTTCTAAAATTGAGAAGGGAACTTGTGAGCCAGACTGTGAATCCGCTACCAAAAAAGACATACTAGATAACAATTTTATTGACAATTATTGACATGCATACTAAATGGAGTATGTCTTTCAACAATTCTGAATACTACGCAAAAGTTTCGCTCCGCGAATTAAGCGTAGTAGGGAGTATCAGCCCTTTATCCCCTCGCCTAATGAGAGCTTAGGGTTACTTGAATGCTTGAGAGTCCATTTTTTTGACGTGGAAGGCTAACCACCTCAAGCGTTTATAATGATACTTTAAAAATAAAAAAAATGTCAATTTTTTTGAGATAATGTCCAGCCAATATCAATAGTTATCAATATTTTTGGGCCGACTATAAGTATTGTTTTTTTGGCGCGTTAGAGGGCCATACTATAATTTGAATACATCCACGTCGGCAAAAGTTTCGCTTCGCTGTACTTTTGCCGACGTAACTATTTTATGGCCCTCAAATAAGACCGGCAAATAGCCACTTGCCAAACTCAAGTTTGGACGCCTTGCCAAACTCAAGTTTGGACGCCTTGCCAAACGTTAGTTTGGACGACTGCCAAACGTTAGTTTGGACGACTTGTTATTTTATTGTGCGTTTGATTGAGATTCCCCATTCCCGCAACTTTTTGTAAAGGGTGCTTTTTCCAATTCCTAACTCTTTTGCCGCTTGCACCACATTGCCATTGCAATACTCAATCGCTTCAAGGAACATGTCTTTTTTAATTTCGCTAAAGGGGCGAAAGGCCTTGTCTGATCTTATTGGGCTGCCGGGAATGGGCGGTGGAAGTTCTTGAGTGGGCTTGGCGGGTTGAGGTTCAGTGGTGTGTTCGGCCATTTCTTCAGTGAGTGTGGCACGCACCATATTGGCGTTAATCGTTTCGCCTTCGTCCAATAGCACCATATTATGGATAACAGACTGCAATTGCCGTACATTGCCCGGCCAATCATAGTGCAAAAGGACGTTTTCGGCCTCTGGGGTAAAGCCTTTAAAGGCTTTATGTTCTTCTTGGGCGTATTGGTTAAGAAAGGTTTGGGCAAGGAGTAATATATCTTGTCCACGTTCACGCAGGGAAGGTAACAGGATAGAAATGACTTTTAAGCGGTAATATAAATCTTGACGAAAACGCCCCGCCTTGATTTCGGTGAGCATCTTACGATTCGTGGCAGAAACAAAACGAATCTTGACTTTTTCTAATCGGCTACCGCCGACTTTATAGAAGGTACTCGTTTGCACAAAGCGCAGTAGCTTACTTTGTAAATCCAAGTCCATCTCGCCAATTTCATCTAAAAACAATGTGCCACCATCGGCTAAGGATGCGGCCCCCTGTCGTTCTTTATCGGCCCCGGTAAAGGCCCCTTTGACGTGCCCAAACAATTCACTTTCCATCAAGTTGTGAGGAATCGCGGCACAATTGAGGGCGATAAATGGTTTGTCTTTGCGTGGACTTTCTTGGTGAATCGCGTCAGCGCACAGTTCTTTACCAGTGCCGCTTTCTCCAGTAATAAACACTGATGTTTTGCTATTCGCTACTTTACCCATTTTTCGGTAAACTTTCAGCATCGGCCGAGAAACACCAATAAACTGATGAAATGGCTTCAATTGAGGTGGGCGGGGTTGGGGAGAATTGCTGTTGATTTCAAAGGGATAGCTGGGCTGCTGACCATTGAGAACTTTGCTCAGCGTAATGATAAGCTGGTCAGTTTGAAAGGGTTTTTTAAGATAATCAAAGGCCCCGTAACGCATCACTTCTGCGAACAGAGCAACCGAATCTTCTACCGTGATAACGATGACGGCACAACCCAGTTGTTGTTGCTGGACGTACTTGAGGATGTCCATGCCATTCATATCGGGAAGACTCAAATTAAGTAGAATCGCCACCGGAATCGCCTGTTGTAAGTGCAGTAAAGCGGCAGCGCCCGTGTCTACATGCTCCAATTTCACCTGCTCAGTTTCCAAATAACTTTTACAGCACTTGGCGACTACGATATCGTCTTCGATGAGCAAAACTGTTGGTTGTCGTTTTGTTTTCATCTTTATCAGTTATCAGTTATCAGTCATCAGTTATCAGTTATACTTAACACAGGAACATTTTTCGGAGAAAAACTTAGCCTAAAAAAGACTTTTTGAAAAACAAAAATTAAAAAAAGAAGTTTGTTCTCTTGGAACGAAGATAACGAAGTGTCTCTGTGTGTATACTTAGCACGGGAATAATTTGAACATCGTTATCTCGCTTCGCTTGATACGAAAGTTTCTTTGCTACGCGATATCACTTTTTACACACCCCTTGCGTCCATCTATTGATGTGAATCGCCGGCTTAATTCCCCAGTCCCCCCTTGAGGCTAATCTTGGCACACAAGTCAGTATGTTATTGAAAATTATAACAAAATAATTTTTCAGCCGGCTTCGTTAATGAATGACTCACTTATCTTGAAGTCTTTGAGTTATTTAATAATTAGTAATTAATTATTAATTATCAAGACTTGTGTGCTTATAGTTGCCCTTGAGGGGGGGTACTTACTATTACAATGCCACACAGTTTGCGGAATTAGAAACAAATAATCCCCCCCGCCAACGGCTAAAGCCGTCGTCTAATAGCTGAAGTGCCCTAAAGGGCACTGAAGACTCAATGCCATATCGTTTGCTTCTGAAAAAAATCCTGAATTTACCAGTCCCCTTTAGGGGACTTTAGCTTTGGCTCTTTCTCGTTTATTTCTTAACTTAATGGCATTGACTTACTATTACCCATAAGTCTGTATGTCATTGAAAATGAGTTATTTTTTGCGTGTTAGTCGAGGGTTAATGAATGCCCACGAGGGTGACTGTTATCATTTGAATATTAATTGTTACATAAGCTAATTATTAATTAGGAAACTTATGGGTAAACTTTGCCTCATTGATACTCGTATCCAACGTTGCGACAACGATCCTCACGTCGCTAACGTTGACTTTACCCAACTCGCCTGATTGACTGGTACAAAAACACAAGATATTCCGTAGACATTATTGGAAATAAAACTCATTGAAAACTATTTTAGAAAAAGTTTTTTGAAAGTAAATAAATTTTTGCCAATAAATTGGCTTAAACTTTGCCATTTTAACCCCAATATAATTTTATTTTTATCGGTATTTTTTATTATTTTTATTTAAACTGTCAAAATAATAAAAATTTAACAAATCAATCTTATTATAAATAAAAAGTATTATGTTGATAACTGATTAATTTTAAATTAAATTACTCGAATATTATTTCCAATAATGTCTCGTGATTATTCCTACAGGCTTAAGCCTAAAAACGTTTTTTTGTAGGCTGTCGTCGACACCCTACTCTGTATGGATTTATTCTTAACTTAATGGCATTGCTACCGGCTCGCCCGCCTCGGATTGTACTAACAAAGAGCCAACTTTTTCAAAAGTCTTAGTACAAAGCTAAAGCTTTGTACGGAAGCTGTGTGTTATCGGCTATCAATTTTTCATTTTTCTTATGACTTACACATTGAAAAAATAAATTTATTGAGTATTCAATCAGTTACGTCTAAAAGGCCTAGACGGTTATTTTGACAATTATTAAATAAATTGTCATGGCTAAGTTTATTTAGCCCCCCCCCGAATATGAAAATCCGTTTCGGAACGCGTATCCGTTGTACTAGATGCTATGGGTATTTTCACATTAAAATAAAGTGGTTACTTTGCTAAGTGCGTAAGTTCTATTTCATTTTTCATGCTTTGTACTCCAACTGTGTGTTATCGGTTATCAATTTTTCATTTTTCATTTTTCATTAAAATGTTGATAGCCTTTTTGTTTGGGCGTGAATATCCGCCCTTCGGCATCTCGGCAACGTAAACCCGGCGTTTTTTCTATTATACCAATATGAGTGTATGAATCCGCCGTCAGGGCCTTTTGTAAGGCCGCCTCTCGGCTCGGTGGCACGGTAAAACATAATTCATAGTCATCGCCGGCACTTAAGGCCAAATTCCTTGCGGCCTCAATGGATAAATGTTCACGCAAGGCCCTTGACAAGGGCAAACGCTCCAGTTGTAACGAGGCGCCTACGCCACTGGCATCTAAAATATGGCCTAAATCGGCCGCTAATCCATCGGATATATCAATAGCACTGCTGGCAATGCCACGCAAGGCTTGGCCTTCCGGTAAGCGCGGTGTCGGCCGATTCAGGCGCGATTCAACAAACTGTTGTGCGGGGCGAGGCAATGTCACTTGTTTTTGGACTGAGGCTAAGCCCAGCCCGGCATCGCCAAGGGTGCCCGTTACATAAATGCCGTCACCGGGCTGAGTGCCGCGCCGTTGCAACGCGCGGCGAGGTGGGACATAACCGGCGATTTGTATCGTCACTGTCAAGGGGCCATGAGTCGTGTCTCCGCCGATTAAACTGACTTGGGCAGCCTGTGCTAATTCAAGCAAACCTTGACTAAAACTTTTCAGCCAAATTTCATCCGCTTGTGGACAAGTTAGTGCTAAAGTCATCCATGCTGGTGTTGCGCCCATCGCGGCCATATCGCTCAGATTAACCGCAAGGGCTTTATAGCCGATGTCTTCAGGACGAGTCGTGGTGGGAAAATGTACGCCCTCTACCAATGTATCAATGGCAACGGCAAGTTGCATCTCCGCTGGTATCGTACACAGGGCCGCATCATCGCCTATGCCTAGAGTGACATCGGCGCGTTTGGGAAATGCTTGGCTAAAATAACGAGTAATGATGTCGAATTCGGTAATAGGCATCACAGGTAGCGTCATAAAATGGTAAAATTCAAATTCAAAGCTAAAGGTTTGGAATCTAGCAAAACCTGAAGGTTTGGATTCCAACAAAATCATTGATTGTCATTTCGACCAATGGGAGAAATCTTACTGTTTTAAAATACTTATCCCGCTTAAAGAAATGACAGCAGAAAAAATGTCCGGTACACAGAAAATTAAAATCCAAAGCTAAAGGTTTGGATTCCAATAAACTGATTTTCGTCCAAACCTAAAGGTTTGGACTCCAGCAAACGGTTTGGACTCCAAGGTTTGGATTCCAATAAACGGTTTGGATTCCAAAAAACCTAAAGGGTTGGATTTCAATAAAAACTAAGGAATTCAAAGTGTTAGATATTATTAGAGCTGGCGGTTGGATTGTTTGGCCGATTATTTTAGGTTCTGTGCTAGCCATGGCTATTATTGGTGAACGTTTTTGGGCGTTGCAAAGAAAAAAAGTTGTGCCTAAGGGCTTAGTTGCCCAAGTTTGGAAATGGGCTAAAGAAGGTAAATTGGATAAACAGCGGCTAAATCTGTTGCGTAATAATTCGCCTTTGGGCCGAATATTGGCGGCCGGCTTAGCAAATAAACCTCGTAACCGCGATACGATGAAAGCCAGTATAGAGGAAGCAAGTGGTCAAGTAATACATGATCTGGAAAAGTATTTAAATACGTTGGGAACAATCGCTGAAGTCGCGCCATTATTAGGCTTGTTGGGCACAGTTGCGGGTATGATTAGAATGTTTGCTGCGGTTGGTGAAGTAGGATTAGGTAATCCGATGGTATTATCAAGTGGCCTTTCTGAGGCCTTGATTACAACGGCCGCCGGCTTAACGGTTGCCATTCCTGCCTTTATTTTTTATCGGTATTTTCGTGGCGTTGTGGATGAATTGGTTTTGTCTATGGAACAAGAGGCCTCAAAAATGATAAACATCTTGTACGGTGAGCGTGAGCAGTAAGGGCTATTGATAATTAGTTAATTGTGAATTGTTCACCCTTTTGAAGTACGTTCCGTATACCAGTTACCAATTACCGATTACCAATTACCAAACCCATGAAATTCAAACGCCGTCAACATCGTGACAATCTTAGGGTTAATTTAACCCCATTGATTGATACCGTTTTCTTATTGCTCATCTTTTTTATGATGACTACTACCTTTAATCGGGAATCACAACTCAACATTAATTTACCCGAAGCCAAAAGTGAGCAACAAAAACAGCAGCAGGAAATGATTAGAATTATCATTGATGAACAAGGAGAATATGCCATCAATGATAGGGAACACAGTTTGATCAATACTCAGTTGGATACGCTTAAACGTGCTTTAAAAGATGTAGCTGGTGAAAAAGTCAATCCCCCGTTGCTCATCAGCGCCGATGAAAATGCCCCACACTACGCCGTGATGAAAGCTTTGGAAGCGGCCCGTGATTTAGGCTTTGTGCGTCTTAGTTTTGAAGCGCAACAACGGCACGACGAGCCCTCACAGTGATCTGGAGTCCAAACTTTAGTTTGGCAGTCGTCGTTTGGCAGGCATCCAAACTTTAGTTTGGCAACACCCTTAAATTTTTCAAAGAAAAACTTGAACCTCGAAGAGGCTTCTATAGATGTTCAGAAAAAGAATTTCAAAAAAGCCAATAGTGAATAAATAGACGTCCAAGATAAATCTTGGACTCCGGACGAAATCTAGGGCTATTCACTTTGAAAATAATTATATGAAAATCTATAGGCCAAAGTTTTAAAGAAACTTTTGCTGATAAAGTTTTTTGAAAAAAAACTCATTCCGATAAACCCTTTTCAAGTACGTTCCATATAGAAGTTTTCAGAAAAATAAACCCAAAGCCAGGTAGTTACACTGGCTATATTAATCTCGCACCAAAGGGGCTTACTTTAAAATCTCTATTAGTACTGTGTCAATGTTCTATTGAGGGGTAACAGACTTTTGCCAAATTTGGACTCCTGCCAAACTAAAGTTTGGACGGATTTAAAAGCTATTTTACCCGTCAAAACAATGTTGACAGACTATTAGCCCTGAAGGGGCGTATTATTAAAGCCAGGGGCAACGCCCCTGGGGCTTTCCATACCACGAAACATGAAATTCGACAACTTATGGTACGATAAACACCCTTTGGCATTGGCGTTAGCCCCATTATCTTGGCTATTTTGCGTCATCGTTGGAGTGCGCCGACTCGCCTACAAACAGGGCTTACTGACTCGCCATCATGCCCCCGTGCCAGTCATTGTCGTCGGCAATATCACAGTAGGTGGCACCGGTAAAACGCCCCTCGTTTTATGGCTTGCACAATTTCTCAAACAACACGGCTTCAAACCCGGCATCATCAGCCGAGGCTATGGTGGACGCGCCAAAAAGTGGCCGCAACTCGTACATGCCAACAGCGAACCACACCTTGTCGGTGATGAACCCGTGCTGTTAGCGCGACACAGTGGTTGCCCCGTCGCCGTCGCGCCTCACCGCCTAAAGGCGGTGCAAAGCCTACTAGAAAATAATGACTGCAACCTCATTATCAGTGATGATGGCTTACAACATTACGCGTTACACCGTGAGATAGAAATTGCCGTCGTTGACGAAATTCGCCGCTATGGTAATCGGCGCAGCTTACCCGCCGGGCCTCTGCGCGAACCCGTTAGCCGTCTTGAAGAAGTAGACTTTATCGTCACTAAAAGCCGCAAAAGTCAGGCAAACCCGCTTCTTAACGAAACCGGTTTTATTACAACGACTAATAGATATCCAGTCAAGTTGGGTTCCACAGATACCATGCCTTCAAGGGATAGTATCTGTCGCATCCATCCAAAAGCGTTTTCCATGTTATACTATACCAAACCCTTGCGGCGCGTCATAGATGATAATGTCTCACAACCTTTGCCAACATTGCGCGATCACACCGTACATGCCATCGCTGGGATTGGTCATCCGGCCCCCTTTTTTAATTGCTTGCGTGAAAATGGCCTCAAACTGCATTGTCACGAATTTCCTGATCATCACCATTATTGCCAAACCGATATTCAGTTTGATGACAACTTACCCGTGATCATGACCGAAAAAGATGCGGTAAAATGTAAGCCTATAGCCGGCCCCCAACATTGGTATTTACCCATAGAAGCCCGCTTGCCTGCCCGGTTTGGTGAACGTTTACTAGAATTGTTGTCTTAAGGAGTACAAGATTTATCTCGGAGTACAAGATTTATCTTGTACATTGGCACTTAAAAACCTCCGATATTTGGCAAACCTCGGAAGTTTGTGCCCGGATTTTTATAAAAAACTCTTAGTACCGGACATTTTTTTTAAGTGATTTATTTTTTGTCATATTTCTCCCGTTGGTCGAAATGACAAGATCAAAAATGTCCTGTACTGAATAAAAAACTATAGTACCCTTTAGGGTACTTAAGCTTTTAGCCAATTGCTTTGGCTATTGACGATAATAGGAGACAAAATGGAAAAAAGACTACTTGATATCTTAATCTGCCCCGTGACTAAAGGGCCCCTAATTTATGACAAAGACAATCATGAATTACTCTGCAAAAGTTCACGGCTCGCTTACCCCATTCGTGACGGCATTCCGGTGATGCTGTCCGACGAAGCTCGCTCCTTAACGCTGGAAGAAGTCGAACAGTTAAAGTCTCACCATGGTTAAAGTCTTATTCGTTTGCATGGGCAACATCTGCCGCTCACCCACCGCCGAAGGGGTATTTACCCAAATGGTAAAACAAGCCCGATTGAGTGAGCAGATATATATTGACTCAGCCGGAACGCATGACTACAACCTCGGCAAGCCACCCGATTCACGTTCACAAGCCGCAGCACGGCGACGCGGTATTGATTTAAGCGGGCTACGCGCCCGCCAAGTGATTCAAGCGGACTTAATCGAGTTTGACTATGTATTAGCAATGGATAAATACAACTATCAGATTTTGCTTGCCATAAATCCGCCCGAACACAAACTGCATTTATTCCTTGACTTTGCGCCCGAATTAAACACGCGAGAAGTCCCCGATCCCTACGAAGGGGGAAATTGCGGCTTTGAACATGTGCTAGATTTAGTTCAAGCGGCGAGTAGAGGGCTGTTGGCGGAAATACGTCAACGCCTTAATGACGAGATCGGTAGGTAATACGACCCTTTGTCAAATCATAAGGTGTCAACTGTACAGTGACTTTATCACCCGTTAAAATGCGGATGTAATGTTTACGCATCCGCCCCGAAATATGGGCCATCACGACATGACCATTTTCCAATTTCACGCGAAACATCGTGTTAGGTAAAGTCTCAACGACTCTTCCTTCCATTTCAAGACTGTCTTCTTTAGGCATACACTTCTCGTTATCAGTGATCCGTTGAACAGTGATCACTGTTTTCAGTTCTATAGATTTAGGGAGTAGCAAATAAGTAGGTAAACAAAAGTTTTTGAGTTTGTAGTAGTCGCTTTAGCGACTATGACTAAAGCCTGAAAATGTGAATAGGCTTTCATTTCCGCAGCGGAAAAACTTTTGCGTCGAAAAGGTAAAGATATTAAAGACGCACCACGTTGTTTGAATATGCACAAGTGGGTAAAAAAATATTTTAACATAACGAGCGGCTTGTGAGTCGCTAAAGCGACTACTACAAACAGAATACTGCTTTTTGATGACTAAGCGCCCAACGTGAAAATTGGGGACAATGATACCAAAAATCAATATAATCATTGATCATTTATCACGGATCAGTTATTCAGTTATTCAGTTATCATTTATCATTTATTAGAGCCTCTTGCAAAATTATCGCCTTAGAATGAGGCTAACGGGTTTTGCAAGAGCCTCATTAGTTATTATTTATCACTGATTATTTATCAATCAGTGATAAACTGATAACTGTTCACTGAACAAAAAATGATCACAGAACTAAAAATGAATTCTAAACACACCAAAAAGCCTTTATGCGTCGATTTAGACGGCACTTTAATTGCCACAGATTCTCTATGGGAAAGCGTGTTACTACTGTTGAGGCACAATTTTTTGCTAAGTTTTTTGCTCCCCTTGTGGTTGATGAAAGGCCGAGCCTATTTCAAACATCAGATTGCCCAACATGTCACGCTAGACGTGGCAACTCTACCTTATCGTGACAATGTTTTGGCATTTTTGCAGCGTGAAAAAAACAATGGGCGCTTGCTGGTATTAGCAACGGCGGCTCATCAAAAAATTGCCGAAGCCGTCGCCGAGCATTTAAAACTGTTTGACGAAATAATAGCCAGCGATGCCCATACCAATATGAAAGGCGCGACTAAACGCGATGCCTTAAAACAACGTTTTGGTGTTTATGATTATATAGGCGACTCTCGCGCTGATTTACCCATTTTGCAAGCAGCCCATGAAGGATTTTTGGTTGCACCCAGCACCACGTTGCTAAAACAAACCCAATGTCCACCAGAAAGAGTGTTTTCGGTACCCAAAGCAACATGGCAGGTTTGGTTAAAAGCACTGCGCCCCCACCAGTGGGCAAAAAATGTGCTGATTTTCTTGCCGCTGGTGTTGTCTCACCAACTGTTCGACTTAACCAAATTCAGCCTAGCACTGTTGGCTTTTATCGCTTTTAGTCTCGTCGCCTCATCGGGCTATATCTTAAATGATTTACTCGACTTAGCTGCGGATCGCGCCCACCCTTCAAAAAGACATCGCCCGTTTGCCGCGGGGCTGATACCGATACGTTATGGTTTTCCGTTGTTTGCCGCTTTAATCGGTTTCAGTTTTTTGGTGTCGTTATTGATGCTACCCCTTGGTTTTACCAGCATGCTCGGTTTGTATCTGCTAATCACGATAACTTATTCCTTTTACCTCAAGCAAAAACTGATAGTAGATGTTCTCGTCTTAGCGGGTTTATATACTCATCGGATATTAGCAGGCAGCATTGCTGTCGCTGTTCCAAGTTCCTCATGGTTGCTGGCGTTTTCCATGTTTATTTTTATGAGTTTAGCCTTTCTTAAACGCTACGTGGAATTGCTGCAATTGACTGGCGATAAAACGCTTAAAAATCGTAACTATGAAGTGGATGATATAGAAATGATAGCCAGTATGGGGCCTGCAAGTGGTTATCTTGCAGTGTTAGTGTTTTCACTGTATGTCAGCAGTGAAAAGGTGAGTCTGCTTTACTCTTCGCCGTTTATTCTGTGGCTGATTTGTCCAATCTTGTTATATTGGATTACCCGTGTTTGGTTTTTAGCCCATCGTCGGCAAATGTTAGATGATCCGGTACAATTTGCACTAACCGACAAGATTACTTGGTTGATCGTTGCTTGTATCATTATCCTTGTGCTACTTGCTAAGTTAGTGTCTGGACAGATTGTAAACTTTGGCTTATTTGCTTAGCTTTTTACAGTTGATATCCGTACAAACAGGAGTAGTTTGGCAGGACATAAACCGAGTAGATTGAATTTCACAACCTGGCCCTCAAAAAAACAGCAAGTTCGACAAAACAAGCAATTTTTAATTTAATTACCGCCAGTTCGACAAAACCTTGGTTTTGATGAAAGCAATTTTTAATTTAATTAGGGCCATCACTCAAATCAACAATTTCACAACCTGGCCCTCAAAAAAACCGCCAGTTCGACAAAACAAGCAATTTTTAATTTTTAATTTTTCATTTTTCATTTAATTACCGCCAGTTCTACAAAACCTTGGTTTTTTGATAAACGCAATTTTTCATTTTTCATTTTTCATTTTTCATTTAATTAGGGCCATCACTCAAATCAACAATTTCACAACCTGGCCCTCAAAAAAACCGCCAGTTCGACAAAACCTTGGTTTTTTGATAACTGCCATTTTTCATTTTTCATTAGTATAGACAATGGATGAGACTTAAACCCACCCAACTCACTAATTACCTCCAACGACAGGAACTAAATTATAGACTTATCATTGATTTAATCATTTTTCATTTTTCATTTTTCATTTTTCATTAGTATAGACAATGGATGAGACTTAAACCCGCCCAACTCACTAATCACCTCCAACGACAGGGATTCGCGCCCCTCTACTTATTGACGGGTGATGAACCCTTGCAAATGATGGAATGTGCAGACATTCTGCGAACGTTTGCCCGTCACCAAGGTTTTACGGAACGAATTGTTTTAACCGTCGAAACCGGGTTTGATTGGAGCCTTCTTGATAAGGAAGCGAATACTCTCTCCTTGTTTGCCCAGAGACGTTTATTAGAAATCCGTTTAGGCAACAAATCGCCCGGCAATGAGGGCACCAAAGCGTTAATAGCTTACGCCAACAAGCTGCCTACCGATACGGTATTACTCATCACTGCTGATAAACTCGATGCCAGCAAACAAAAAACTAAATGGTTTACCACCTTAGATAAGCAGGGCATTGTTATACAAGTATGGCCTATAGACGTATCACAATTACCAGGGTGGATAGCGCAACGTTTGAACCAATATGGTTTCCAAGCTTCCCCAGAAGCTATCAATCTGATTGCGGAACGCTCCGAAGGGCATTTACTCGCCTGTGCCCAAGAAATTCACAAATTGCATTTATTATATGGCGCCGGCCGCCTTGAGACAGCACAAGTGCTTGAAGCGGTGGCAGACAGTGCCCGTTTTGAAGTATTTAATTGGGTAGATACCGTGTTAGCCGGCGATAAGCAGCGCAGTGTTCGTCAATTGCAAGGCTTACGTGCGGAAGGTGTTGAGCCCGTTTTGGTGGCGTGGGCCTTAAACAAAGAAATACGCAATCTGTCTCAAATCACTTATGCGCTAAAAACCGGACAACGACAGGAACAGCTATTTAAAACCTATCGCATTTGGCAAAGCCGTAAAAATGCGGTATCCAGCGCCATTAAAAGACATCCACAGCCAAGCCGATGGCAACAATTTTTGCAGGAGATGGTGCAAATAGATCGTATGATCAAAGGAGTCGAGAAAGGCAATCCTTGGGACGAATTGCAGCTGCTTTGTTTGCGAGTAGCGGGAGTCAATTTATTTGCCCCTCAAAGCGTGTTTTAAAAGCATTCGGTATCATAAAAAGGAGTCCAAACTTTAGTTTGGCAGCCGCCGCGGGAGAGTTTGGACGACTGCCAAACCTTTATGAACCAGTCGCTAAAGCGACTACTATAGTGAGATTCCTATGCATTTGTACTCGATTTTATCTCGATGAAGGTCAAACCGTATTATAGTTAGCACGGTTATGTTTTCGGATTTTTTTTGTAGATGGTGGGCAAGCGGGCTTAAAGATTGTGGCATATTTTAAGTGACTCGTGCCCGCTTACCCACCCTACAGACTAAATCAACCCTTCTTTAATCATTTCCTTCTTAAGCTGTTCTTTAAATGCCTGTTCTTGTGCAGGATTTCCGATTTCAGGGGCTACCGCCTCAATCATGGCAAAAACATCATCTATAGTCTTGACAGAACCCACTTTTTCTATATATTCTTCACACACGATGGCAGAAAATGGCCCTATGTGGTTTGCCAATGCCTTTTTGAGGTATTCAACAGCCTCGCCGAGATTGGATGAGGTTGACGGAGCGGGTGCCAGTGCATGAGCCGACCATTTTTCACCGAATATCTGAAAAATGTTCTCGGTGTCTGGCAAGGGTAGTTCACAAGCCGTTTCAAAAACACCCTCGGCAAACTGTAGTCGGCCAGACTTTATCGCTTGAATGAGAGGAATGGCATCATAGCCGCGGTGCTTGGTATCAAAAACTAAAGAAGTGATACGCCCCTCATTTAACACGAACCGCACCAAATGACCATCATCGGAAGTAATAAATACGGTGCCTGATTCTCCTTCAAATGACAAGCGACGTATTTCTGCTATCAATTCGGGGTACGCTAACAGCGATGTGGTACTTTTCATAATGGATTAAGTTCTGGATTGTCTACGCAGTCTTTCAAAGGATTTGATCATGCTAACTCGCATCCGTTCAAACGCCTGAGCCAGTTGACCGATTTCTCCTTTGTCTTCGACTTCAACACGATTGTTAACCAGTTCACCTTTGCTGATGGCATCGGCAATGTTGGTTAAATACTCAATGGGACGAGTGATTCTGGTGCTAAACAACAACGCCAAGACTAGAGCTATCAACACGGTAAAAATAAGAATGACAGTAAACATGACGCGAAATGCCGTCACACTCTTGAGAATGTCATCAGTGTTGCGTTGGATAATCAAAGTCCAGTGACGAGCAGACCCGGACACGGGAACCTGTATATGTGAAAGGGTGATGGTAGGGGTGCTGATGGTGCCGTATTGACCAATAATTTCTTTTGCCAACTGTGGATATTCCTTTTCCAAGTTATAGCCAGTGTCTAAATCGCGAGGCCCTCCCCAACCTTTTTCTAGTTCGGGATGATTTATAAAATAGCCATCCGGATTGACCAAACGTATATTGCCTAGCGGCCCGATAAATTGAGCAGCGTCTACATTGGTAATCACAATCCCAGCCTTGCGATTATTGTCGTCATAGACATTAACCGCGTAACGGATAACGGGTTTATAAGGCCGTTCAACTTGCCCCCTTTCGCGGTTCAGATCAAGCGGTGAAACGAATGTTCGCTGTCCGAATAAGCGGATTGTCTCTTTAAAGTAGTAACGGCCCGATTTGTCTTGCAACTTGTCGCGTTTAATGATCTGGCTTTTCAAGCCATCGGAGTCTACCCTAACGACTTCTTGTCCTGTTTCGTCAAGATAGCGGATCTGATAATAAATACGACGGTTGCGAGACAGGGCGAGAAATTCCTGTTCCAAGGCTTGTCGCTTTTGCTCTAAGGCGTTCTGTGGGGCCTTTTTAGCCGGTTCTTCTGAATCGGGCGGTATCGTTAATGCCCCTTCTGATTTGGAACTTGATTGATTCGTGCTACGCAGACTCAAGTAGTCCTTCATGAGGGGCGACTGACTCAGAAACAGGAGATCGCCTTTGGTAGTCACCAAAAACGATGTCAGGTTATTTTTGAGGGTTTTCGCCTGTTCCATTTGTGTCGAAATTGCCTGCTTTCGCAGGCTTTTGCTAGATACCTGCATGGCGTACATGCCAGTAATCAGTGCTGGAATCAAGGTGACAATAAAGAATATGGCGACCAATTTGGTTCGCAGTCGGTGATGAATTTTCATTAAACGTCTCCAAAGTTGGCATCAAAGTATAAGTGTCCAGAAAAATTGGACTCGATTTAAACCTCCAAGTTTTCATGACAAAACTTATTTGGATTACTATACTAACAATTGAAGTGCCCCAACAAGTCGTGATAAACCATTGATCGAATCAATCCTAGTAGTCTGTCAACATTGTTTTGACTCGAAAATACTCGATAATCCATCCAAACGTAAGGAAGGCAGTCGTCCAAACTAACTAATGGCCGTGCCAGAGAAAGTTTGGCAGTGCCAAGTTACCCGTCAATAGAACATTGACAGAGTACTATAGATGTTCAGAAAAATAATTTCACGGAAGAACGTTACACTGGCTTTAATAATACGCCCCTTCAGGGCTAATAGAGGTTTTAAAGTCAGCCCCAACGGGGCGAGATTAATATAGCCAGGGGGCAACGCCCCTGGCTTTGAGTTTATTTTTCTGAAAATATATAGTCACGTTCAAACGGTTATCACTAGCCTTGACAGAATTACCCCTTTTTTCATTGGATGATTTCGAGCATTGACACAAGAAAACGCGATTGATTTTTTATTGGCTATCGGTTATACAATTTTTAAGATTTCTTTATACGGAACGTACTTGAAAAAGCTGAAAATGAAATGGGTGCAGATACTCCTGTCTCCAGTAAAATTAAAAGTTATTGCAAATCAATTGGTTATTGAGTTTGGCGTTTTTGGCGTAACGACAATAACTGATTGAAATATTTATATATTTATGCTATTGAAGATGAGAGGAACTGCACCCGAATGAAATAAGGGATTGAATTAGCTTTCCTAGCAGATTTTCAACTCAAATTTCAAATCCCAACAATCCGTTTATTCCCTTTCATCCGTTGTACTTTCAGTATTAAGCCCTACATTATGACTATCATTGATATAAATTTATATATCATAACAAATTCCATTTATTATTAACACATCATATGTTTAGCTTTACGAGGATGTGTTTTCCAAAGTCTTATGACATCTAACCGGCCTTGATTTATATAGAGGGCCGAACCTGCCCTTCTTTATTAACACATCAGATGTTTAGCAAACATCGGAGGTGTTTTCCAAAGTCATCAGTTATCAGTTATAGGTTCTCAGTTCTCAATTCTCGGTTCTCAGTGATCAGTGATAAACTGATAACTGAAAAACAATTCTGTGATAACTGATAACTGATAACTGTTCACTGAAAAACTGATAACTGTTCACTGAAAAACTGATCACTGAAAACTGAAAACTGAAAACTGAAAAACTGTTCACTGAAAAGAGGAGTTTATGAAATTTACTTTTCCGGGATTAACCAATCAAGAAGTTGATGCAGCCCATACACGATATGGCACCAATGCCATCACCACCCTCAACAGAGAAACTTTTTGGGACAAACTGCTGAACAACTTCAAAGATCCCATCATTATTATATTAATAGTCGCCTTGGGCATCACCGTCGTGCTGACGATTTTGGGCTATACCAAATGGTATGAAAGCGTCGGCATTGCGGTGGCGGTGTTCATAGCCACTTTCGTAGCAACATGGTCCGAACACAGCAATGAAAATGAGTTCCAAAAATTGCTGGAAGATGCTTCCATGATCCAAGTGAAAGTTTTTAGAAACAATTACTTGGTCGAAATTGGTATCAACGACTTGGTCGTTGGCGATTACATTATGCTACAGCCGGGCGATACCATACCCACTGATGGCGTTTTAGTGGCCGGTCATTTGGAGGTGAATGAAGCGTCTTTGACGGGAGAATCGGAACCGGTTCGCAAAAAGGCCTTGCCAGAAGGGGCCGCCGATAAGGCGATTACTGATGAAAATCAAGTCTTTAGAGCGGCCTTGATTGAAGACGGTGAGGCTATCATGCGGACGACGGCCGTCGGTGATAAAACTCGCTATGGCGAAACCATGAAAGAAATCCTCTCGGCCGAAGATCGTTTATCGCCGCTACAAGAAAAACTCACCGTGCTGGGCAAACAGATCAGCATGTTTGGCTATATCGGCGCGGCTTTCATCTTTGTGGCTTTCATGCTCAATCACATTGTTGTGCAAGGTGACAGCATGGCCACCTATTTTGCCCAAGTTGACGAGGCGAGCTATACTTTTGCGGCCGCTTTCCATGACAGCTTTTCAAGCTATTTTGCCCTACCCGTCGGTGAAATTGTCACGCATGTCGTCACCGCCCTGACTTTGGCAATTATCATTATCGTCGTCGCGGTGCCCGAAGGTTTGCCAATGATGATTGCCATGGTGTTGGCTTTAAACATGCGTCGGCTGTTATCGGTCAAGGTCTTGGTGCGTAAACTGTTAGGCATTGAAACAGCTGGCAGTTTAACGGTGCTGTTTAGTGATAAAACCGGCACACTCACGCAAGGGCAATTGGCGGTGGAAGAATTTTTAACCGGGCAAGCTGAACATTATCATAAGCTTGAAGACATACCCACGAGTCTTCGCCATGAAGTCGCTTTTGCCGTGCGTAACAACACCAGCGCCGTCATTGATACCACAGATCCCAAAAACCCCAAAATGGTCGGGGCTGACAGAACTGAGCAAGCGATGTTGCGCTTTTTAACGCCGCTCTTGGAACAAAAAGAGGCCATTGAGGTTGTAGATACCATTGTCTTTAACAGCGGCCGCAAATTTTCCGCCACGCAAGTTGAAGGTGAAAAGGCCTTAACGCTTGTCAAAGGCGCGACCGAAGTGATTTTGAGAAATTGCACTCATGCGCTTGATGCCAACGGCAACAAAGTCGCACTCACTGATAAAAAGGCCTTAGAGGCCGAAATGTGTCGCTTATCAGGACGCGCTATGCGTTTACTGGCAGTGGCGGTAACTGAAACGCCTCTCAAAGAGGATTGTTGTGAACTACCTGAAGAATTGACATTAGTCGGTATTTTTTGTATGCGTGATGCATTACGCACCACTTCTTACGAATCTGTCAAAACCGCCCAAAATGCCGGCGTTCATGTGGTGATGATTACTGGCGATGCCAAAGAAACGGCACTAGCCATTGCTACCGATGTTGGATTACTCGCCGATGACAAAGACGCGATAATCATCACTTCGGCCGAATTGGCAAACATGTCTGACGATGAAGTCAAGCTAGTCTTGCCCCACCTCTACGTGGTTGCCAGAGCCTTTCCCACCGATAAAAGCCGCCTCGTGAAATGTGCCAAAGAACTTGGCTGGGTGGTTGGCATGACAGGTGATGGTGTTAATGATGCGCCCGCCGTCAAAAACGCTGACGTTGGCTTTGCGATGGGCAGCGGCACCGAAATGACTAAAGAATCCAGCGACATTGTGATTTTGGATGACAACTTTTCCTCTCTCACCAAAGCCATGTTGTATGGGCGGACTTTATTCAAATCCATCCGCAAATTCCTCATCTTTCAATTAACCGTCAACGTGTCAGCGATTTTAGTCGCCTTTTTGGGGCCATTCTTTGGCTTTGATTTACCGCTCACGATGACACAATTATTGTGGATTAACATTATTATGGACACCCTCGCCGGGCTGGCTTTTGCAGGAGAAGCGGCGTTATCGCGCTATATGCTCGAAAAACCCATCCCCAAAGACGAACCACTCATCAGCAAAGACATGTGGGCAGCCATTCTCGTCAATGGTACCGTTGCCGCATTGATAAGTATGTTCTTCTTAACCTACGAACCTATCCGTGAATTGTTCTCACGCGGCTTGGATATCAACAGTAAAGAAGCTGAGGCAGTATTTTTAACGGCCTTTTTTGGCTTTTTTGTCTTCATGCACGCCTTCAACACCTTTAACGCTCGCACCCAAAGCCTCAATCTGTTTGAACACATTTTAGACAACAAACTCTTTTTGGGCGTGATTGTCTTAATCTTCACCATCCAAACCACCTTTATTTATATAGGCGGCGACGTACTACGCACCGTGCCTCTGCAACCTATCGAATGGTTGTATATGGTGATGTTTGCCGTGGTATTAATACCGGTAGATTTAGTCAGAAAGAAGATACGCAATGCGATGTTTGGTAATCCCGTGTTGACACAAGCCAAGCGTTAAGACACTCCAGGAGTCCAAAGCTTCAGCTTTGGACTTTGGACATTCCTAGACTCCAAAGCATCTGCTTTGGACAGCACTCCAGGAGTCCAAAGCTTCAGCTTTGGAAGTGAGCTAGAAAATAGAAATGCACCCTTTCTGCCGGCACCCGCGCAAGGCGATAAATCGCCTACTACAAACGTGGATAAATCGTATTTATTGCGGTATAGATTCAATTCTTTTTGAGAGGCAATCCTTGTAGTTATAAGTGGGCCATGTTGTGGAATTGATAGCGCTGATAATGGCCCGCTTTAAAAGAAATCCTATTTTTTGGACTTGAATCGGATTTCTTTAGCAGTTATTCAACTTGTTATTTATAAATTCAACAGACGACACCATTTTGAGTCAATTCAGAGGTCAAAAAATCCCGATAAACCCAAACCAACAACACGCGGCACCGACGAAACCTTTATGAAGCTGATGACGGAACGCCAAGCAGTATCCTCAAACTGCTTGGCGTTCCGCCTGAACAAGCTGACCAATATCAGTTTCGCGCCGTCACCCTCAAAGAAAAACGCCTCGAGCCAGACGTAGAAGCCATTCCAGTGTTGAAGAGCGAACAAGGGCCCGTCTTTATAGAGTTCCAAGCTTACCATGACCCTTTTATTCGCCATCGGTTAGTCGCCTCGGTGTGTCTCGGATGTGCCCAACATAAATATAAAAGTCGCGTCATCGCTGGTATTATTTATACTGATAAAGAGTACCAAAAAGCGGCCTTATCACTGTCAAAAATGATGGGAACCGAAAAAGATTCTTTGGTGGACAACTGGATCAAGGAAATCGTCTTAACCAAATACACCGAACAAGAACTCATTAATACTGATCCAAAGCTGGTTGTATTGGCTCCATTTACCCTTTCCACCACAACCGAAAAGGCCGCCGTGCTTGAAAAAGGGCGAAAAGGGATCAATCGTATACAGCAAGTTTTCCCAGCCTCTCAACAGCGAGAAGCGTTGGAGATTTTGGGGCTATTCATCTTGAATAGATTTCGTCAACTGGAATACGAAGAGGTGATTGCTATGCTGAACTTTGATTTGATGGACTCGGTAGCGGGCCGACAAGTCTATGAGATGGGCGTTCAAAAAGGATTGAGCGAATCAGCCCAAGAAAATATCCTTATAGTTCTAGAAGAGCGATTTTGAATCATACCCATCGACATAATGGAACAGATTCGCGCCATTTCCCGGCGTGAGCATTTGAAACAACTTCTCAAACAGGCCATCCGCAGCCCTGACATAGACCGTTTTCAAGAAATACTGTCAAAGGCGGTATCACCGCCAAAACCACAGACTCACTGAACACCAGCCCGTGTGAGTGACATTGAACGCCGAGGTTTAAAAAACCTCGGTGTATTTGGGGGCATTTTTCAGAGGCTTGCTTTATTCGTTTATCGGCCCGTAATTCGTTGTACTCATCAATAATTCGTTTATCCGCGCAATTAGTTGTACTTATCCGCGTAATTAGTTGTACTCATCAATAATTCGTTTATCCGCGTAATTAGTTGTACTCTTCAATTAATTCGTTTATCCGCGTAATTAGTTGTACTCATCAATAATTCGTTTATCCGCGTAATTAGTTGTACTCTTCAATTAATTCGTTTATCCGCGCAATTAGTTGTACTTATCCGCGTAATTAGTTGTACTCATCAATAATTCGTTTATCCGCGTAATTAGTTGTACTCTTCAATTAATTCGTTTATCCGCGTAATTAGTTGTACTCATCAATAATTCGTTTATCCGCGTAATTAGTTGTACTCTTCAATTAATTCGTTTATCCGCGCAATTAGTTGTACTTATCCGCGTAATTAGTTGTACTCATCAATTCGTTTATCGGCCCGTAATTAGTTGTACTCTTCAATTATTCGTTTATCCCCGTAATTAGTTGTACTCACCAAAGTACACTATTCGTTGTACTGTACGACTTACTTAGGAGAACACAATGAGTCTGTTACCAACAACAACACCACTTGACTCTCCAAAAAAAGTCACTCGCGTCGAACAGAGCTTACTGGTAAAAGAAACCAAAAGACGCTTAGACTCTCAAAGGCTTAAACCTCAAAGAGTCACGGAAGCCGAGTATTGGGAAAAATACTATGACAACACCGACGTGATTTATGAATGGAATAACGGCCTGTTGGAGGAAAAACCCGTGTCAGACTATGAAAATGTTTTAATGTATCTATGGTTTCTTAAAACACTCGATCAATATTTGACAACTCATCCGATTGCCAAGATAACCCTGCTAGAAATCGGGTTTCGCTTACACCCTCAAGCCGATATTCGTCGGCCGGATTTAGGCGTAGTACTCAATAATAACCCCGTGCCGCTTCGACTTTATGATCGTACCTACCAAGGCGTTTGTGATATGTGCATAGAAGCCCTCTCCGATTCCAAGCCCGAAGAAATAGAACGGGACACGGACACCAAATTATGGGAATATGAAGCGGCCGGTGTCAAGGAATACTACATTCTGTACTCCAAAGGTGAACCGATGGAGTTTTACCGTCTCAACCGCTGGGGCGTGTATGTGCCCATTAAGCGAGTCCAGGGTGATTTGATTCAATCGATAGTCTTACCCGGCTTTCAATTTCGGGTTTCCGACTTATATAATCAACCTTCTCCAAAAGAGATGGCCTTTGATCCCGTCTATGACAAATTTGTTCTGCCTTACTATCAAGAAGAGAAAAGAGCGCGTTTGGCCGCCGAAGCGAAAATCAAGCGTCTTGAAGCTGAATTAGCGCGTCTGAAGAAAATATAACTCAGTATAACGAAACTTGCGTTTAGCGAACGCCCAGTTGGAAATGGGCGGAAAAAAACTCCAATGTTTTAGAAACCTTGGAGGTTTTTTTCAACGGGGCGGGGTTGTAAAATTGATAGTGTTCAATTTGGTTAATGGCCCACTTTCTGGGAAAGGTTAGGATTGGCGCTCTCCCAGCGCCCGCGCAAGGCGATAAATCGCCTACTACAAACGTGGTTATTTATAAATTCAACAGACGACACCATTTTGAGTCAATTCCGAGGTCAAAAAATACCAAGAAACCCAAACCGACAACACGAGGCACCGACGAAACCTTTATGAAGCTGATGACGGAACGCCAAGCAGTATCCTAAAACATTGCTAATCAACCCACAATGTCAACCGAATCAAAAAACTCTCCGCTTAGGGAGGGAAAAAACGATATTTTTGTGAGCTATGCCAAAAAACGATATTTTTGTAAGCTACGCTGGTGTGGATAATGAACCTTTGCCGGGTGCGGATAAAGGCTGGGTAACGACGCTGATAAAAGGACTGAAAAACTTGCTAGGACGAAAGTTAGGGAGTACCGATGCTTATTCGTTGTGGATGGATAAGAAGTTACGTGGAAACCAAGAAATAACACAAGAAACTATTGAGCAATTGGAAAAATCGGCGCTGTTATTGTTAGTTTTGTCCCCCGGTTATCTCGCTTCGCAATGGTGTCGCACAGAGCTGAACGCATTTTTAACCCAAGTAGGTGAAAATTCCGGGCGTGTGTTTGTAGTTGAATTCGATGAGGCGGAACGGCCTAATGAATTAAGTGATTTGCGTGGTTATCAATTTTGGGTAAAGGACGAAGCTGGCAACCCGCGCACGTTAGCAATACCCAAACCGAGAGCAGAAGAACAGGAATATTATCAAAAACTTGATGATCTGGCGCGTGAGTTAAGTGATAAAATAAAATCTTTAAGAGAACAGGCTGGTGCTATCCTACCGACTAGCATTTTTCTTGCCCAAGTCTCAGATGATTTAGCGCAGCTTCGTGATGAGGTTAAACGCTATCTTGAACAGCAGCAAGATGTGCGTGTCTTACCAGAACAAGTCTATTCAATGGCTGATACTGAAATTCAACAACGCATAGATCAGGATTTAAGCCAATGCCGCTGTTTTGTGCAATTACTGGGCCAAAAAATCGATCAAGGTTTGCCCAATTTTCAGTATAAACGGGCACAAGCGGCGAAGTTACCGATTCTTCAATGGCGTGATAATAGATTAAAATTAAACGAAGTGCGTGATTCCAAGCACAAGGCACTATTGTCACAAAGCACTGTCATGGCCTCAAATTTGGAGGATTTTAAAAAGCGTATTATTAATCAATTGAAAGAAGAAGTAAAAACAGAACCGACTCAAGGCGATGATTTTGTGTTTATCAATGCCGCATCTGAAGATATGGGCTTAGCCCTTGAAATTCAAGAATTTTTCATTGGAAAAAATATTGAGTCCAATGTTCCATTAATTAGTAATGGCATAACACCGACTGAAAAGAAAACAGATTTAGAAGAACAATTGTTGGCTTGTAAGGCAGTTATTGTGCTTTATAATACTGACACGCCTTTGGTTTGGGTAAAACAACAAATACGGTATTGTCAACGGATACAAACTCGGCGTGGTGAGAATAATCCCTACAAAATGGTTGCTGTGTACAACAAACCCTCCCCAGATAAACAGCCGCTGTTATTACCTAACAACATAAACAGGCTAGTATGCTCCACACCGCAAGAAGAAACCTGTTTACCAGAATTTATGCGGATTTTAAGAGATGAATGATTTTAACAACATGAGCAAGTATCCCTATCCCGGTTTACGTCCCTTCAAGCGCGAAGAAACCGATATTTTCTTTGGACGTGACGAGTTGTCCATTCAACTGATAGAACAAATCGGTAACACCCATTTTCTGGCTGTAGTGGGACTTTCAGGCTGTGGTAAGTCCTCACTGGTACGCACCGGTTTGTTGGCTGATTTAGAAAGAGGCCTTCTTCCCAGCGCTGGGATACGTTGGCGTATTGCTGAATTGCGCCCTGGCAATCATCCGTTTACCCGCTTAGCGGAAGCTTTGCTAGTAGACGAGGCCCTAAAAGAAGAATATACGGCCCATTTTGCTGATGACACCGACGATGCTCAAAACATGTTGGCAGCGGAGTTACGTCGTGGGCCGTTAAGTTTACATGAAATCTTACAACAGTCGCCGTTGCCAGAAAAGACTAACCTATTACTTGTGGTTGATCAGTTTGAAGAACTTTTCCGCCACTACCAACAAGGAGAGGAAGACAAACAGGCCGCGTTTGTCGATTTGTTATTAAAAAGCAGTCAACATGCTTCCGTGTATGTTGTAATAACGATGCGTTCGGATTTTATTGGCGATTGTGCGTTGTTTTCTGATTTGCCAGAAGCGATCAATAAAGGATTATTTCTGGTACCGCGTTTAACTCGTGATCAATTGCAAGAAGCGATTGAAGGGCCCGCCAAAGTATTTGACGGCCAAGTCGAACCAGAGTTAACTAATCGCTTGCTGAACGAAATGGGTAATGATTCTGCTGAGCAATTGCCTGTGCTGCAACATGCGTTGATGCGTATGTGGCGTATCGCAAAAACTGAAAATGCTCAACAACCCATTCTGACCGAAACACATTATGAAAAGATAGGTGGATTGGCGAAAGCATTGTCTAAACATGTTGATAAAGCTTTCGATGAACTTGAGCAACTTGTTGTTCCAGCTGAGGCCAAAAAAGTGGCCGAAATCTTATTTCGCCGCCTTTGTGAACGCGATCTCGCTCGCCGCGATACCCGTAGTCCTGTCCGGTTAGACGAAGTGGCCGAATTAGCAGGGCTACCCTCGTGGCAACAAATCGTGCCGGTTGTGGAAGAGTTTCGTAAAACCGGCCGTCATTTCTTAACGCCGCCGCAGGGTATTAAGTTAAAACCTGACAGCATAATAGACATTAGCCATGAAAGTCTGATTAAGCATTGGAAACGTTTGAAAGATTGGGCTAAAGAAGAAGCGAAATTTGCGGAGTTGTATCGTTTTTTAGAAACGACGGCCCTGTTTCAAGCAGAATTATGGAAGGGGTTAGTTTTAGCTAATGCTTTAGACTGGCGTGAACGTGAACAACCGACTGCTTTGTGGGCAAAACGCTATGGTAAAGAAGATGGCAAATATTTTGAGCTTGCCATGCGTTTTTTAAAGGACAGTGATAGTGCCCAAAAAGAACAAGAAGAAAAACAACGGCAAATTGAACAACAAGAAAGACAACGACAAATCGAAGAGGCGGCACGGCAACTCAAATTAAAACAAGCACGGAGAACAGCCATTGTGGCAATAGTGGGCTTGGTTGTAGCAATAGGGCTGGCTTTATGGGGTTATGGAGAACGTAACCAAGCCATCTCCGCCCAACTACAAGCTGAAAGAGCAGAAGAAAAACGCACAATCAGTCTCTTTGAATCACAATTAACTCATGCAACACTGTTGGCACGAAACGATGACTATGCAGAGGCTAAGAAAATATTAACAGAAACCCGTCAATTAGACGCGGATATCAGAACTGAGCGTCGCTTTGCCCGTGATTTATTGGTTGGGTTTAACCATATTATGGGTGGTGCTTCGCAGCAGACTTATCAAAACGCTGGGGCCGCATTATCTGCTGTGGCCGTCAGTTCTGATGGTAAAAAGTTGGCAGCGGCCGGAGAAAAAGGTACTTTAGTCTTGTTTAACGCAAAAACGGGTCAATTGGTGCAACATTTACAAGGACATGCGTCAACAAAAAGTGTTAAAGCCGTCGTTTTTCACCCTAAAGGTGAGTGGCTCGCCAGTGCCGGATATGATGAAAAAATCAGTCTTTGGTCATTACCGAGTGGAAAGATTCTTAAACAATGGTCAGCACCTGATAAAGTCAGGGCACTGGCCGTCAGTCCAGACGGAACCTTATTAGCGAGTGCTGGAACAGATGATAATATTACCTTATGGGAGGTTAATACTCAGGAAAAACGACACACTTTAACCGGACATCAAAAGCTGATTTCTGGTTTGGCCTTTAGTCCGAATGGAAAACTATTAGCCAGTGCTTCTAATGATGACACGGCCCGTTTGTGGCAGGTTGAAACCGGTCAACCAGGGCACATTTTAACCGGCCATACGAGAAATGTTCAGAAGGTCACTTTTAGTCCAGATGGGCAGTTGTTAGCCACCAGTAGTAAAGATACCACGATACGTCTTTGGCAAGTGGAGTCTGGTCAACCTGAGCGCGTGTTGTTTGGGCATAAACAGACGGTATTTGGGGTGCGCTTTATTGCCAACGGACACTATTTGGTTTCTGCAAGTGAGGATCGAACATTACGTGTCTGGGATACCCAAAGTGGCGTGACTATGCGAGTATTGCAAGGACACACGGCCAGTGTCTTTGGCATCGCTGCTGTTGAGGACAATCTATTCAGTGCCAGTAATGACGGCACCGTGAAGCGTTGGAACACCGCTTTGCCTTATCAGCACACCATCGATTTGCCCAATGAACCGACAGCCACCGCGATTGCACCGAACGGTAACCTCATCGCAATAGGCTTTGCCGAGGGTGCATTGCGTTTATATGATCGAACAGATGGCCGCTTGTTATCGGAACAAAAACAGGCCCATGCTAAACGGATACAAAACCTGACCTTTAATTCTGAGGGCACCTGGCTTGCGTCGGCGAGTTTTGATTCGACGGCTAAAGTGTGGCAAATCACTGACGATGGGCGTTTACAAGAAGAACCACAAACCTTTCAACACAACGCGCCTGTCAGCGATGTGGCCTTTTCTATGACTGATAATACCCTTGCCACACTCAGCCTTGATGGGCAAGTAGGTTTGTTGGCGGTAGGTACAAAACAGAAACGTTTTTATCAGGCCTACGACGGAATCGATCTGAGTTCGGTTCAGGAGAAATACTTCCAGAAATATGTGGGTTCGGTGTCCTATCATCCTAACGGTACTCAGTTGCTAATAACCAGTCCTAATGAAGTACGTCGGTGGAATCTCAACGAGACTCCGCCCAAGTTATTGCAAGTATACAGACCAACAGCAGATAGATTGAAGTGGTCTACGTTTAGCCCGAATGGTCAACAAATTGCCAGCGTTGGACGTGATCAAGAAGTACATATTTATCCAACAACCGATAATCAATCGACTCCCCAATCTTTATCGGGACATGAAAATACCATCTACCGTGTCATTTTCAGCCCGGATGGACAACTGCTGGCGACGGCCAGTTCAGATGCCACACTACGCTTATGGGATTTATACAAGGGTCGTGAATTATTTACCCTACAGTTGCCCGCGAAAAGCGGTCGGCCAGTTCCGTTAAGAGACTTTGATTTTCGCTGCCTCCCACAGCAACGCGATTGTTGGATAGCAGTGCCGCTGACTCGTGGCAAACTGATGCTGTATGAGTTAGAGGATATTGACGGCAATAACAATAGGCCATAATCCTCAATGCCATTCTTTTGGTAGTAGGCGATTGATTGCCTACTACCAACTCACCGGCATATCTTCCTAACTTCATGACATGAGCCATAACCATAAGCGGTAACAAAAAATGAATAGCGGCTTCTTATCCGTACTTATTTTAGTGATTCTTGCAGTGGGATCGCGGTTGTCAAGACTTGGGCTGAAAAAAGTCATCAGTTATGTTTTGTTGGCCTGTTTTTTTGTCAGCCTATTATTGCCGGTATTTACCGAAACAGCGATGAGCAGAGTTGATGATGGAAAACGACTGGCATACGCATTGGATAACGATGACGAAGAAGATGACGAAGAAGGCGATGAAACAAGGACCGATTAATTCTTGCGCTTGCTTTAGAAAAAATCGTCGTGGGGATTATTAGATTCAAACAGGTAACACGACCATGACAACTATTCTTAACTACACAAACTGCGAACAAATCTTTGAAAGCGACAACTCGATAGTCTCTTGTGGCGATAAAAAGTCGGATAGCGGTTATTCTCAAAATGCTAACAGAAAATTATCCTTAACTATTCACTTGAAGACAAAATCAGGAAATATGGGAGACTTCATTCGTTTACTGTGAAAATACCCACAATGTTTAGTACAACTCATTTGGAAATTAACGAATTAAATGTCAAGAGGCTTTTCTATTCTTTCAGGCTTGGGGGCCGATAAATAACTTATCCATGACGATTGAGTGTGAAAATACCCATAGCATCTAGTACAACGGATACGCGAAATAAACGGATTTTCATATTTTTGGGTGGCTAAATAAACTTAGCCATGACAATTTATTTCTGAGATCAAAGTACTCTTCATTCAATTAGCCGCGCTTACTTCGTTTCGTTGTACTTCATTTTCTTCAGGCTTTATTCGTTTAGTAGCAATATTAGTTGTACTCTTCAATTAATTCGTTTATCGGCCCGTAATTAGTTGTACTCATCAATAATTCGTTTATCCGCGTAATTCGCTGTACTCATCAATAATTCGTTTATCCGCGTAATTCGCTGTACTCATCAATAATTCGTTTATCCGCGTAATGAGTTGTACTCTTCAATAATTCGTTTATCCGCGTAATTCGCTGTACTCATCAATAATTCGTTTATCCGCGTAATTAGTTGTACTCATCAATAAGACAACACGACCATGACAACCATTCTTAACTACACAAACTGCGAACAAATCTTTGAAAGCGACAACTCGATAGTCTATCGTGGCGTGAGAGAAGCGGACAATCTGCCGGTTATTCTCAAGGTGCTAAAAGAAGATTATCCCTCGCCCGAAAAACTCGCCCACTATCGGCAAGAATATGACATCACCCGTCGTCTCGAAAATATTGAGGGTGTTATCAACACGTATGGTTTGGAAAAATACCAAAATACGTTGGTTATAATTTTGGAGGATTTTGGTGGTAAATCCTTAGAGAAAATGTTGGCTCCCTCCCTTCTTGAGAGGGGCCGGGGGTGTGTTGAGGCTCACACCCTTCTTGAGAATGACCAGGGGGGTGTTGAGGAATTCCTGTCCATTGCCCTCAAAATCACGGAGATTTTGGGAGAAATTCACGCGGCCAACGTGATTCATAAGGACATTAATCCAAGTAATCTCGTTTACAACTCTGAGACAAAGCAATTAAAAATCATTGACTTTGGTATCTCAACCGAGTTGCCGCGTGAAAATACCACCCTGAAAAACCCCAATCAATTAGAAGGGACATTGGCTTACCTCTCACCAGAACAAACCGGCCGCATGAATCGTGCGCTTGACTATCGCACCGATTTTTATGCCTTGGGAGTGACTTTTTACCGATTACTCACGGCGCATTTGCCGTTTGAAGCGGCTAAAGATGACATGGAATTACTCCATTGCCACCTTGCCAAACCACCCAAACGGCCCGATGAGTTCAATCTCGATATGCCTGAAGTGATTTCAGGTATCATCATCAAATTACTGGCAAAAACCGCCGAAGACAGATACCAAAGTGCCTCGGGATTAAAAACCGACTTGGCGAAGTGCGAGGTTGCCTTGCGCGATAAGGGCCAAATCGAGCGATTCCGTTTGGGACAACAAGACTGTTCGTACCAACTTCAACTGTCCCAAAAACTATACGGACGGGAACAACAGATCGGGACTTTACGGGAGGCCTTTGACAGAATCAGTCAAGGGCAACGCGAAATGATGCTCGTCACCGGCTACAGTGGCATCGGCAAAACGTCGTTAGTGCAGGAAATTTACCAGCCGATGACCGAAAAACGCGGCTATTTCATTTCGGGCAAATTCGATCAACTGCAACGCAATATTCCCTACACGGCCGTTGTCACTGCGTTTACCGATTTAGTGCGCCAATTGCTCACCGAACGCGACACGCAACTCACTGAATGGAAAGCCAAAATATTAAAGGCCGTCGGCCAAAATGGACAAGTGATTATTGAGGTGATTCCAGAAGTGGAATTGATTATAGGCGAACAGCCTGAGGTGCCCGAATTGTCGGCGGCCGAATCCCAAAATCGCTTTAAATTTGTGTTTCAGAATTTCATTAAAGTGTTTACGCAACCAGAACATCCATTGGTAATATTTCTGGACGACTTACAGTGGGCCGATAGTGGCAGTTTGAAGTTGATGCAATTGTTGATGGAATCAGCGGATATCCAAGCACTCTTTTTAATTGGGGCCTATCGAGACAATGAAGTCAATGAAACTCATCCGTTGCGACAGACGATAACGGAAATTCAACAAGCCAAAGCCGTTGTCAATCAAATTTCACTATCGGATTTGGAATTGCCGCATGTCGGGCAACTGATTGCAGATGCTTTACACTGTTCCTTGGAGACGGCCCACTCGTTAGCCGAATTAGTCTGTCAAAAAACTGAGGGCAATCCCTTTTTTATCAATCAGTTTTTGAAGTCGCTGTCTGATGAAAAACTCTTAACGTTTGATGTGGAGCGGGGCCGTTGGCAATGGGATTTAGAACAAATTCGCGCTCGCGGTTTTACCGATAATGTCGTTGAGTTGATGGTGGGTAAGATTCAACAATTGTCCGACGATACCCAAAAGGCCTTAAGAGTTGCAGCTTGCTTTGGTAATCAGTTTGAGCTCACTACGTTGGCAACCGTTTTGGAGAAAAACTCTGAACAGACGGCGGCCGATTTACGAGATGCCCTTATCAATGGTCAATTATTACCTACCAAGAAATCGCCACCAACAGAAATCGACTTGAAAACGGATAATTGGTCATTGATCACTGAATATAAGTTTGCCCATGACCGTATTCAGGAAGCGGCCTATTCCCTTATTCCTGATATAGAAAAGCCAACACGACATCGACAGATAGGGCAACTGCTGTTAAAAAATACCCCAAAGGAGGAACGCGAACAGAAGATTTTTGCCATTGTTGACCAATTGAATATGGGTATAGCACTGATTGAGCAACAACGAGATGAATTGGCCGAGTTAAATCTCATCGCCGGAAAAAAAGCCAAAATGTCGGCGGCGTATCAACCAGCGTATGACTACCTGAAAAGAGGCCTTGAATTGTTAGGCGAGGATAGCTGGCAGACGCAATATGACTTGACTTTAGCACTACATGAAGAAGCGGCTGAGGCCGCTTATATCAACGATGATTTTGACCAAATGGAACAATGGATTGAGATAGTGCTGCAACAAGCCAAAACAGTGCTGGATAAAGTGAAAATCTATGAAGTCAAGATTCAGGCTCATCAAGCGCTGAATCAACTCAACGAAGCGCTCAATACCGGGTTACACGTTCTGGAATTATTGGGAGTAAAATTTCCGAAGTTTCCAAACAAATGGCATGTTTTGCTGGCGTTGCTAAAGACAAAGTGGGTTTTGATTGGCAAACGAATCGGAAACATAATCAACTTGTCAGAAATGACTGATTCTAACCAGCAAGCCGCTATGCGTATTATAGCAAGTGCTGCGGTTTATGCTTACATGACTGCCCCTGAATTGTTTGTACTGTTCACTTTAAAAGTTGTTAATTTATCACTCAAACAAGGTAATGCACCAGAATCTGCCTTTGGATATAGTGGTTACGCTGCAATTCTCTGTGGACGCTTAGGCGATATTGAAACGGGTTACCAATTCGGTGAACTCGCTTTAAATGTATTGCACCAATCCAATGTAAGAAAATACCAAGCAAAAACAAGATTCATTGTTTATGCTTTGGTTAAGCATTGGAAAAATCATATCAACGAATCCATAACTCCTCTGCGAGAAACTTATCAAAGCGGATTGGACACAGGAGATTTAGAATTTGTTGGATACGCTGTGAATAGTTGCTTCTTTTCATATCTGACGGGGCAAAAATTATCAGGACTTGAACAGAAGATGTGTTTATGGCGTAAGAACATTAGTCAATTTAAGCAAGAAACCGCATTGAATTATCCAAAAATATTTCATCAAACTCTTCTAAACTTGATGGATCGTTCTAAGAATCCCTATCAGTTAATCGGTGAAGCCTACAATGAACAAACAATGCTACCACTGTCTAAGGAGGCTAATGATAGAACCATCCTCTTCTGGTTTTATTATAACAAATTGATTCTTTGTTATCTGTTGGAAAGTTACTCCGAAGCCATCGGAAATGCCACCGAAGCAGAAAACAATTTAGATGCCATTACCGGCTTTCCACACGTTCCTATCTTCCATTTCTACGATTCTTTGACGCAATTGGCACTCTATAAAACAGCAACCAAACAAGAACAACGCCAATACCGCAAAAAAGTCATAGCCAACCAGAAAAAAATGAAGAAATGGGCCCATCATGCCCCGATGAACTATCTGCACAAATTTTATCTGGTAGAAGCCGAATGGCATCATCGCGTTCTTGGTAAAGACTGCAAAGCAATGGATTTATACGACCAAGCCATTGCCAAAGCCAACGAAAATGAATACCTCAACGATGAAGCACTGGCTTATGAACTAGCCGCCAAGTTTTATATGGCTAAAAGAAAACACAAAATAGCCCAAGTTTACTTCCGCGACGCTCATCATGCCTACACGCACTGGGGTGCCCTTGCCAAAGTCAAACACTTGGAAGAACACTATCCCGAATATTTTTTTGAACTCAAACCCATTCCTAATCCTAATCACACGGCCCCCCTTTCAGACAAAGGGACTAGGAAAATCAGTGATTTAGATTCAAATAGTGTTCTTAAAGCCTCACAAATCATTGCCAGTGAAATGAAACCGAGGCAGTTGTTGGAACAACTCTTGAAGAATGTCCTCGAAAATGCTGGGGCGCAACGGGGATTTCTTCTGTTGGAGAAAGAGGGAGAATGGTTCATAGAAGCAGAGGGCACCATAGACGAAATGACGGTGCTGCAATCTATTCCACTGTCTCAGTTATCAATAACCAGTTACTCAATAACCAGTTACTCTTTGCCAACCACCCTTATTGACTATGTAACTCGGACTAAAGAATCGGTGGTTTTAGAGGATGCCGCACAACAAGGGGCATTTACTCATGATCCACATATTGATCAACACCAAACCAAATCGGTTTTATGTCTGCCATTGCTCAGTGACGACAATAAATTGACCTGCCTGTTATATTTAGAAAATAACCAGACAACCGGGGTTTTTACACCCAACCGATTAGAAGTGCTTAAATTACTGTCGTTACCGATTGCTACCTCCATTAAGAATGCTCGGACTTACCAACAACTGTTGGATCAGAACCTTGCTTTGATGAAGAGAATAGCGGAGTTAGAAAATAATTGAGTACAACTCTTCAATTATTCGTTTATCCGCGTAATTAGTTGTACTCATCAATAATTCGTTTATCCGCGCAATTAGTTGTACTCACGTAATTAGTTGTACTCTTCAATAATTAATTGTGGGCCATGTTGTGGAATTTATTGAACTGATTTTGCTAATGGCCCACTTACTTTAGCAGTTATTCAGTTATTCAACTTATTAGTTATAAATTCAAAAGACGACACCATTTTGAGTCAATTCATATGTCAACCGATAAACCCAAACCAACAACACGCGGCACCGACGAAACCTTTTTGAAGTTGATGACGGTAAGCGGCAGCAGTCTCCTCAAACTGCTTGGCGTTCCGCCCGAACAAGCTGACAAATATCAGTTTCGCGCTGTCACCCTCAAAGAAAAACGCATCGCGCCAGACGTAGAAGCCATTCCAGTGTTAAAGAGCGAACAAGGGCCCGTCTTTATCGAGTTCCAAGCTTACTGGGACCCGTTTATTCGCTATCGACTAGCGGCCGCCGTCTTCCAAGGCTGTGCCCAACAAGAATCTAAAAGTCGCGTCATCGCCGGTATTATTTATACTGATAAAGGATACCAAAAAGCGGCCTTGCCACTGTCAACGGTAGCGGGTAGCGACGAAGAAGATTCTCTGGTCAAAAACGGGATCAAAGAAATCGTCTTGACCAACTACACCGAACAAGAACTCATTAATACCGATCCTAAGCTGATTGTATTGGCTCCATTTACCCTTTCCAACACCACTGAAAAAACGGCAGTGCTTGAAAAAGGCCGAAAATGGAGCCATACTGTACAACAAGTTTTCCCAGCCTCTCAACAACGAGAAGCGTTGGACATTTTGGGGCTATTCATTCTGAATAGATTTCGTCAACTGGAATACGAAGAGGTGATTGCTATGCTGAATTTTGAT
>Ga0190344_1000166_pt1 | contig 41845 bp, 27 predicted proteins | sample 48721323_MG_FD_161662 | JGI IMG/M metagenome (GOLD analysis project Ga0190344, IMG submission 161662) | Hydrothermal vent microbial mat bacterial communities from Southern Trench, Guaymas Basin, Mexico - 4872-13-2-3_MG | ecosystem: Environmental > Aquatic > Marine > Hydrothermal vents >... | reverse complement strand
GGATAAACGAATTGGTGAGTGTAACTAATTAATTACGCTCGATACAGTACAGCGAATTACGCGGATAAACGAATTGGTGAGTGTAACTAATGACGCTCAGTACAACTCGCTCAGTACAACGAATTACGCGGATAAGCGAATTGGTGAGTGTAACTAATGACGCTCAGTACAACTCGCTCAGTACAACGAATTACGCGGATAAGCGAATTGGTGAGTGCATTAATTACGCTCGATACAGTACAGCGAATTACGCGGATAAACGAATTGGTGAGTGTAACTAATTAATTACGCTCGATACAGTACAGCGAATTACGCGGATAAACGAATTGGTGAGTGCAATTAATTCGCTGTACTCACTTCGCGCAAGTCGCTAGACTTAACACTATTCGCTACACTTACGATAACAAATTCGCTTATCCGCGTAATTCGCTGTACTCACTTCGCATCATTCGCTACACTTACGACAACAAATTCGCTTATCCGCGTAATTCGCTGTACTCACCTCGCGTAATTCGCTATACTGACTTCTGTAATTCGCTGTACTTTCAATTTAACACGAAATAACAACCACTACACCACGATAACACAATGCTCTCCAACATTATCCACAAAGAACTCAGCTATCAAGTCCGAGGAATTCTGATTGATGTCTACAACCAACTTGGCCCCAAACTCCCTGAAAAATTCTACCAAAAAGCGGTCACCTTCGGGTTAAGACAACGAGGCATAGCTTGTGAATCAGAAAAAGAATTTGAGGTGTTTTACCGAGAGATGTCCGCAGGTAGCTACTATATTGATCACTGGCTTGAACAAGGCAAAATCCTCCTTGAACTCAAAGTCGCCTCCGACATTATGCCTATCCACCAAGCCCAAACCATCTCTTACCTTAAACTGACTGATGCCGATTTAGCAATTATTGTTAACTTCGGCACCCAGTCCTTGCAGGATAAACGGCTACCTAATTTCATACGCGACAAGAAAGTGGATTTTCAGTGGCAACCGAAAAGACGAGCCGGAAACACATTATATCCGGAACTTCTTGATAGGCTCTTTGAAGCGTTGCATCGAGTCCATTTTATCTTAGGGCCGGGGTTTATCCATCGTGTTTATCGGCAAGCCGCGATGATTGAACTACAGTACCAGGGTATTGGTTATGAAGATATCCACAATATGCTGCTTTACTATAATAGCTACTGCCTTGGTGAACACGATGCCCAAGTGATTCGAGTGGAGAATAAAATCTTACTGGGTGTTTTTGCGGTGACATCGATGGATAAGGTGATGGGGATGGTGATAAAAAAACAGATGAAACATTTGGGGGTGAAGGTAGGAGTCTTGGCGAATTTTTATGGGGAAAAGTTGGTAGTGGAGGAGATGTGAGGATTGAGTGATGAGTAGTACAACGAATTACGCGGATAAACGAATTGAATTGATGAGTACAGCGAATTACGCGGATAAGCGAATTGGTGAGTACAGCTAATGACGCTCAGTACAACTAATTACGCACCTAATTCGTTGTACTTACTTCATCAAAGTACTAAGTGGGCTTAATTGCTTAATTCGTTTATCCGCGTAATTCGTTGTACTTACTCCGCGTAATTCGTTGTACTAAACTGAGCGTAATTAATTGTACTCGGCGTAATAATTCACAATTAGCTCCGCTGACTTTCAGTTCACAATTCACAATTCACAATTCACTAATATGATAACTCGCTACCCATTGACACAGATAAATATCGCCGGCTATCGACGCTTGTTTTCAATTGATATGGAGATGCGCCCCTTGACGGTGATGATTGGGGCGAATGGGGTAGGCAAGACTTCCGTTTTGGAGGTTTTTGATTTGCTCGCATCAGCGGCACAGGGCAAATTGAAGAATATCCTCTCTAAATTTGGAGGAATTGAGGATATTTTGACTTACGATAAATCTGAAAAAGTCAGCTTTAAACTCTCCATGGAACGCGCAGCCTCTACATTGTTAGATTACGCATTGACGCTGAACAAAAAAGGCATGTCTTATGAAATCGGCGAGGAAACTTTGGTACAAGAAAACGCTGACAATCATAAGTCATTGAAATATATTGATGCTAATCGATCGGACATCAGATATTTTCAGGCCGACAGTAATAAACTGGTGCGTCCAACGTGGGAACACTCGCCTTTTGAAACCTCACTGTTTCAGATGCCTAAACTTTCTGAGGTGCCAGAAATAGTACGTCAGCAACTGGCTGCTATTACTTATTATAGTGCGTATGCTTTAAATGTTGGCTATAATGCGCCCATTCGTTCACCTCAAAAAATGCAGCCGGCAACGCACCCTGGACATAATGGCGAAGATTTGGTGACATGCCTTTATTATCTGCGTGAAACGGATAAAATACGTTTTGAGGTGATCGAAGATACCCTAGCTGTCGCTTTTCCCAGTTTTGAACGCTTGGATTTTCCACCTGTCGCAGCCGGCACTTTGGCAATGACATGGAAAGATAAAAATTTTTATAAGCCACTGTATATGAACCAATTGTCTGAAGGTATTTTGCGGTTTTTATGGTTAATCACGCTATTGCACAGTCCAGACTTAACCGCCGTGACATTGATTGACGAACCGGAAGTGAGTCTTCACCCACAATTATTGAGTATCTTGACAGATGCCAATCGCTCAGCATCGGAACACACTCAATTGATTGTGGCAACCCATTCTGAGCGATTGGTTCGCTTTTTGACTCCTCAAAATGTGCTGGTTATGGATGAAGAAGAAGGATTAGCGCAGGTGAAATGGGCGGATACGTTGGATTTGGATGAGTGGCTTTCCGAATATGCCCTTGATGAACTTTGGCGAATGGGTCGTTTGGGGGGTAGAATTGCGAATTAAGAATGAAAAATGAAAAATGAAAAATGAACAAAGACTTATAAGGCAACTCCAAATAAATAAAATACCCGCTAAAAAATGGCTGTCGTGTCGTGTAGAAGTTTTTTCTAAAATGGGTATATTAATTTCTGTGAGTTGCCTAAAATCACTTTCAATCAATACGTTTTTATAAGTCATTGAGTTTTTATGATTCAATTCAACCCTTAATTCGCATTAGAATATGAAAATCGCTTTTTTGGACTCGCTTTCAAATCACACTTGCTGGCTACCCTTCATCGTGGCAACATTTTTGGGGCAGTAATGAACGCGATCGCTCTAATCTAGGAAACGCCAACCGGAAAATTTTATCCTCATGTAGCTCATCACGATTTTGAAGCGTGGTTATTGCCCTATTGGTCAGATATTCAAAAATTGGCCGGACATAGCGGTTCCCAGTCATCATCCAGAGCAAGTAAACCTTAATAAACCACCCTCTTATCATATAAAAGAGATGTTTATGGCTGGAAAATACAAGAGACGGTATAAGAAACCACGAGATGCTAACAGAATTTTGAAGGACAAAGATTTATTAATCTCTGCCAGAGCATGTCCTGAATTGAAAGCCTTTTTAAACAGAATTTTGCAACTTTGTGATGGTGAATTGATTCTTTGAAATAGCACATTCATAAGTGTATGATACTTATCAAGAAAAGTTTTTTCAGTTGAAAAACGGTAGTCCCTACAAACCAGTAGTGCATTAAACAAAAATAACGAAAGGGCGTTGCCCCTGCAAGCCCCAAAGGGGCGGATTAATGATTAATGATTAATGATTAATGATTAATGATTGATGATTAATGATTAATGATTAATGATTAGCCCCAACGGGGCGTATTAATAAAGCCAGAGGCAACGCCCCAGGCTTGACGCACCGAACAAGCAAGGTATTTGTGATGATTTCTCAAAAAACGATTGACACAGCGGTTTCACGACTCGTTGCCACCGCAAAGCCTAACAAAGTGATTTTATTCGGTTCTTATGCCAGAAATGAAGCGAATGAGGATTCCGACTTAGATTTACTGGTCATTGAACCACAGTTAACAAATGTCGGTATGGAAATGATACGACTCGATAACGCCATCGGTGATATTGGAATTGGTGTAGATGTGCTGGTTTATTCGCAACTGGAAGTCGATAAGCGGGGGCATATTCCCAGTTCGGCACTTTACTGGGCCTTAAAAGAAGGAAAAGTACTTTATGACGCAACCCACTCAAGAAGAATTACTTGAAGAAGCACAACGTTTATTCGTATCGCAGATAGAGACATTACAGCATTTAAAGTGCTTAAGAATGTCCCTGAAACTCATATTGCCACTGTGTGTTTTCATGCCCAGCAAGCCGTGGAAAAAAGTCTTAAGGCCGTATTGATACTTCATGGCGTTGAATTACGCAGAACGCACAATTTAAGACAATTGGTTTCTATGTTGTCAGATATAAACATCACTCCCCCGGTGAATTCTGATGAACTTCAAAAGCTTAACCCTTATGCCGTGACTTTTCGTTACGACGATAGGGAAATTGAACTTTTGAATCGGGATGAGGCAGAAAACATGGTAAATACTATACGACGTTGGGCCGGAGAACAACTTAATAGCAATGACACGACGGAACGAGAACAAGTTCGTGACGCGGTAGCATCACAAGATTCAAACGCTGGCGCGTTGGAACGAGACAAAAGCTGATTTTGGTGCCGGATGGAATTTGCAATACCGTCCGAAACGTTTGTTTTAAACGATGATTTTGTCATTTCCGATAATGTCTATTATCAATTGAAGAGTTTTAAAGATGGAGACACGTTTTGGACGCTGCTTCTTGCGACAATAATTGACAATAAATAATCCCTTTGGGAGTTTTTTTTAAGATAAGAGGAATAACTTAGTGGATTGGCCTGATTATTTTCCAGAAAATTGTCCACCTCAGAACGCTAGACGGGATAACTTCAAAGTGTACCGTCTGGTGGATAATGATCCACCCTGTCAAAATGATTTTGTCCCCAACAAACTCTTGTATCCCCATATCAAATACACCGGAGAAACACTCTGTTTGGCTTGTGGTATCTCTGTTGATAAAACATTAGATGGGATCAAACGAACTCGAAAAAGGTTCCGAGCACTTAGAAATAAGAAAATCGCTGTTGGTACCATAAAACCAAATGAGGGTTTTATATTAGAAACTGGGGGTGGTACGCATGTGACGTGGTGGGTGCAGACTAAAACACCTCATGTTTCTTTTAAAGTGGTGAACGAAGATGCTGAATAAACATTATTTGAAAGACACCCTCCAAAATCTAAAGCCTCTTGAAGTCTTTGACTACTTTGATGGGCCACGTTTTTATAGTTGTATTTCCAAATCTGGACAACTTTATCTGGTTTTTTGGGTAGATGAAACAGAAAAATCCTCTTCTTGGCTTTATGTTCAAATCAGCCACGAGAGATATAGTGTGTTTAAAATTGGCAATATTGCTATTAGAGATACCTTTTTGCACTCAGAAGAAGGGTATGTATTTTTGGTGACAGTGGATAAAAACCAAGAAGTTGATATTACAACGCTTTATTGTCATGAAATCCCGCCAGATTACTTACCAGAACCTGATGATTTTCTTGAGGACTCACAGAGTCAGGTGTCACTTGACACAGATACCATTAACGCGTTTATTGAATCCTTAAAGTCATCGAGCCATCAGATAGAATTATCAAAAGAGCAACGGGCGGAACTTCAGGCAGACATACAAACGATAGAAACTCAGCAAACCTCACCTAATCCCAAAGCAATAATCATCATAGAATGTTGGCGTTCTATCCAACATATGCTTAAAAGTATGATAGATCATAAGCCGGCTTCTGGTTTTTAAAAGCGATTAGGGGTACTGATGGGTTGATATAGTTGCCCACCAAACTTTTGAAAATAACGAAAGGGCGTTGCCCCTGCAAGCCCCTTTGGTGCGTATTAATGATTAATGATTAATGATTAATGATTAATGATTGATGATTGATGATTAATGATTAGCCCCAACGGGGCGTATTAATAAAGCCTGGGGCACCGCCCCTGGCTTGACGCACCGAACAAGCAAGGTATTTGTGATGATTTCTCAAAAAACGATTGACACAGCGGTTTCACGACTCGTTGCCACCGCAAAGCCTAACAAAGTGATTTTATTCGGTTCTTATGCCAGAAATGAAGCGAATGAGGATTCCGACTTAGATTTACTGGTCATTGAACCACAGTTAACAAATGTCGGTATGGAAATGATACGACTCGATAACGCCATCGGTGATATTGGAATTGGTGTAGATGTGCTGGTTTATTCGCAACTGGAAGTCGATAAGCGGGGGCATATTCCCAGTTCGGCACTTTACTGGGCCTTAAAAGAAGGAAAAGTACTTTATGACGCAACCCACTCAAGAAGAATTACTTGAAGAAGCACAACGGTTTATTCGTATCGCAGATAGAGACATTACAGCATTTAAAGTGCTTAAGAATGTCCCTGAAACTCATATTGCCACTGTGTGTTTTCATGCCCAGCAAGCCGTGGAAAAAAGTATTAACGTGAGCTCGACTTTTCAATAAGTTATAGAAATTTTCTAATTAAATGATTAAAAAAATGTTTTTTACGATTAAACCCTTAACATTAATACGTCAATAACCTGAAAAACCTGAAAATTGTGGGCCATAGAGTGAAATGAGCCAATCAATGTTTTTTAACTGATTGATTTAAAACTCATTAAAACTAACTATTTGATAGAATTAATAATGATGTCACTCACTAATATTTAAAATAGAACTCACGTTACTAACATTATTCGCTACACTTACCATAACAAATTCGTTTATTCGCGCAATTCGCTGTACTTCTGTAATTCGCTGCACTTCGCCTCATTCGCTATACTTACCAGAACTAATTCGTTTATCCGCGCAATTCGTTGTACTTACTTCGCGTAATTCGCTGTACTTACTTCGCGCAATTCGTTGTACTTACTTATCAATTTCATAAAACCAATTATGAGTCAACCTACATTGATTGACACCCAAAACCAGCCAATGCAAATAAAATCGAACAACACCGAGTTCGACTCTCCGCAACATCAGTGCATCCACCAACTCTTTGAGAGCCAAGTTGAACGCACACCCGATGCAACCGCTGTTGTGTTTGAAAATCAACAACTTACCTACCGATCCTTAAATGCCCGTGCCAACCAACTCGCGCATTATCTCAAAAGGCAACGCGTTGAGCCAGAAATTCTGGTAGGCCTCGCAGTGGAACGCTCCCTAGACATGCTAGTAGGATTATTGGGCATTCTCAAAGCCGGCGGCGCTTATGTGCCGCTCGATCCCGCCTATCCTAAAAAGCGTCTCGCGGCCATCTTATCAGATGCACAAGTATCTGTGTTATTAACTCAGAAAGCGTTAATGGCTGGGTTGCCTCAGCATCACGCTTATACCGTTTGTTTGGATACCGACTTGGGGGCCATTTCTCAGGAACGTAACGAAAATCTCATCAATCGGGCAACGCCCAACAATCTGGCTTATGTGATTTATACCTCCGGCTCGACGGGCCTACCAAAAGGTGTCGCCATCCAACACAACTCAGTTATCAATCTGTCAAACGGCCTTTATCAAACTATCTATGCCCATTATCAAAATGCGCCACTTCGAGTCAGTTTAAATGGCAGTTTAGCCTTTGACACATCGGTAAAACAAATCATACAACTTTTGTATGGTCATACCGTTGATATCATTCCAGAATCGCTCCGCTATGATGGAAAGGCCTTATTAGATTATCTAATCAGTCACCAAATAGACGTTTTTGATTGTACACCTTCGCAATTGGAATTACTGATTGCAGACGGACTTTTGTCTAAATCACTGTCTGCGCCCAAAATCGTCTTAATTGGTGGCGAGCCGATTAATGAATCGACTTGGCAAGCGTTAGCACAAAATATTCACTTCTACAACGTTTACGGCCCCACCGAATGTACCGTCGATGCCACCGTTTGCCAAGTGCGAACTTCTGCTCAGCCCGTCATCGGCCGCCCTTTGCCCAACGTCCAAACTTATATATTAGATCACCAACTCCAACCGGTGCCAAACGGAGAAGCCGGCGAATTACATATCGGTGGCGTTGGCTTAGCGCGGGGTTATCTCAACCATCCTGAATTAACAGCAGAAAAATTTATTCCTAATCCCTTCTATAATGATCCAGAATCACGCCTCTATAAAACCGGCGACTTAACTCGCTATCTGCCCGAAGGCACTCTTGAGTTTCTTGGGCGAACTGACTCTCAAGTCAAACTCCGCGGTTTCCGCATAGAGCTTGGCGAAATTGAAACCGTGTTGACACAACACCCGGATATTCAACAAGCCGTTGTCACGGTACGAGAAGAGGCCCTCACCCCGGCCATCTCCCAAACGGAAAACGCCACTGATAAACGCTTAGTGAGCTATATCGTGCCGAAACCCTCGCGGGCACCAACCATTGCCGGCAAGCCACGCTACACGTTGCCCAACAAGTTGGCAATTGCCCATCTCAATCAAAATGAAACCGACTTTCTCTACAAAGAGATATTTGAAGTTAAGGCCTATTTAAAACACGGCATCACCATTAAAGACGGTGACTGTATTTTTGATGTCGGCACTAACATTGGACTGTTTAGCCTATTTGCACACATCAATGGCAACAATGTCAAACTCTATGGGTTTGAACCGAACCCGTTTGTGTTTGAAATACTAGAACTCAATACCAAACTCTACGAAGTAGATGCCAAACTGTTTAATTGTGGCTTATCCCGTCAAACAACCACGGCCAATTTTACCTTTTACCCAAAATTTTCTTTTTTATCAGGGCTTTATGCGGATACCGCTGATGAAAAGGAAATCGTTAAGTCGTTCTTACTAAATCAACAGGGTGCGGCTGAAGCTGCTTCTCTGGCTCAACAAAATGATGAATTATTGGAAGAACTCCTCGCCGACAAGTTTAAAAGCAAAACCTTTACCGTTCAATTAAGAACACTCTCAGATATCATCCAACAACACAACATTGAACACATCGACTTACTAAAAATCAATGTTGAAAAAAGTGAATGGGACGTTCTTGCCGGCATTGCTGAGGCGGATTGGCACAAGATTCACCAGATCGCGCTAGAAGTGCATGACATAAACGGCCGTCTTGAACAAGTTCTCACCCTGTTTGAAAAACAGGGTTATCAAACCGTTGTTGAACAAGATTGGTCGTTTGATAAAACCGCTGGTATTAATTATTACCTTTACGCTATTCGAGAATCAAGGCAAGATTTAAAGGCGCGTCAATCTAAAAAAGTGCTCTCAAAATTGCAGGAACCGATTCTGACGTGCAGTGAATTACGCGACTTTCTGAATAAACGTTTGCCGGATTACATGGTGCCATCGGCTTTTGTCATGCTTGAAGGTTTGCCCTTAACCCCAAACGGTAAGATAGATCGTCAAGCCCTTCCCGCGCCGGATAAATCTCAATGGAGCCATACAGATAACTATGTTGCACCCAGTACGCCTACTGAGAAATTATTAGCCCGTTTATGGCACGAGGTTCTTAAAGTGGGACAGATAGGCATTCACGACAACTTTTTTGAACTGGGCGGACATTCGCTGCTGGCGACTCGGATTATTTCGCGGGTGCGTGAGACTTTTCAGACTGATATACCGATAAGTGTTTTATTTGATAAACCAACAGTGGCAACACTGGCGGCGCAGATTGATTCGCGTGTTCCTCTAAAGTCATTGGAATCCCTCACCGTTCCTGTTGGAATTAAAAGTGAGGCTTTGTCTCATGAAGTTGATACTGCTCCGCTATCCATCACTCAACAAAGTTTCTGGCTGTTTGAACAACTTTACCCTAATACGCCTACTTTTAATATACCTTTAGCGTTTAAACTAACGGGAATACTTAATGTTTCAGTGCTAAAAAAAGCACTCAGCCAACTCGTGCGCCGTCACGAAGCGTTGCGTACCACATTTGAGGCCGACGAAACCGGCACACCACGACAACGGATTGCGCCGCCGAGTCCTATTACCGTGACAATCACAGATTTGACTCGTTTGCCAGAAACAATACGCGCTCAGGAATCCAAACAATGTCTCACAGAAGAAGTACGTCGTCCATTCAACTTAGCACAAAACCATTTATTTAGAATCACTGTACTCCATTTACAAGAACAAGAACATCTATTATTACTGACTTTCCATCACTTAATCACCGACGGTTGGTCAATCGGCCTTTTTATACGCGAACTGACTGAATTATATGCGACTTTTATGGAACAAAACCTAAAAAGTCATCCAGGCACGACTGCGGGTGAAAAAGGAGAAATTTCAGGGTTAAGGAGGAATTCATATCTCGACTTTTGCCACAGCCAACAACAATGGCTACAAAGCGAACAATACCAATCACAATTAGCGTATTGGCAATCACAATTGCACAGCCCTCTGCCCGTGCTAGAATTGCCCAGCGATTATCCACGTTCCTCGGTACAAACCCACCAAGGCGCACGGCAACCCATTATTATTCCGCCAACGCTCACCGCTGCGTTATATAAACTCAGCCATCAGCAAAATGTCACGTTGTTTATGACGTTACTAGCGGCCTTTAAAACCTTGTTATATCGCTATACCGGGCAAACAGAATTAACCGTTGGCACCGCCGTGGCAGGGCGACAACATGTCGAATGGGAAAACGTAATCGGGGTATTTATTAATAATTTAGTATTTCGCACTCATCCCTCTGGACAGATAAGCTTTACCTCATTTTTAAACCAAGTTCGTGAAAAAGCTCTGGCTGCATATAGCAATCAAGATTTGCCCTTTCAAAGCCTAGTCGATCGCATACAGCCGGAACGTGATTTGAGCTATCATCCTTTGTTTCAAGTTTTTTTTCTACTACAAAACTTTGATTTGCCAAATTTAAATCTGGCTGGATTGAAAACAATACCATTAGATACTTGTTTGGATAATATCTACACTGGCACCGCTAAATTTGATTTAACCCTTGAGTTATTTGAAAGGGATGGTAAGTTGACCGGCTGGTTTGAATACAACACTGCCCTGTTTAGTGCCGCGACGATGCAACGCATGGCTGGACACTTTCAAACCTTGTTAGAAAGTATTGTCGCTGCACCAGAGACACCGCTTTCGACTTTGCCGCTTCTAACGAAAACGGAACGCCAGCGGCTGTGTCGCAGTGATGCCAACATCCGCCCAACCAATCCCTTTATTGAATTCACCAAAGCCGACATTGAGCAATCCATTCCAGAACGGTTTGAACAACAAGTCAAAAAATATCCTCATCACCTCGCGGTTAAAACCAAGCATGAGGCATTGACTTACTTAGAACTCAATCAGCAAGCCAATCAAGTCGCTCGAACGCTATTAAAACACCGCATCGGTGGTGAAAAAAACATTGGCTTACTGTTTGAACATGAGGCCTCAATGATTGTTGGCATCCTTGGCGTTTTAAAAGCCGGTTTGACTTATGTACCACTCGCGCCAGAGTTGCCGGCTAAAAGGCTGGTTTACATACTAGAAGATTCGCAAGCCAGTGTTGTCTTAACCAATCACAAGCAATTGGCACTGGCTCAAGAACTCTCGCGCGAACTTCTGCCCGTCATTAATATTAACCAAATCTCGCCTAACCCGTTACAAAAGGGAAGCCGGGAGAGATTTTCACCAGATACCATTGCCTATATACTTTATACTTCTGGTTCAACCGGGCAACCCAAAGGCGTTGTCCAAAACCACCGTAACGTTCTGCATTTTATCAGAAATTACACCAATAACCTGCATATCAATGCCGATGACAAACTCACCTTGCTGCCAGCTTACAGCTTTGATGCCGCGGTGATGGATATCTTCGCGGCCTTATTAAACGGCGCCACGTTATACCCCATTAATATCAAAGAGGATAGTCTAGCCAATCCCGTCAACGCGTTTATCAACAAACAACAGATTACCATCTATCACTCGACACCCACAGTCTATCGGCACTTTATCAGCACTCTGACGGAAGGCGATCATTTTCCCAAGTTGCGTCTCATTGTGTTAGGAGGCGAAGAAGTTTATAAAAGCGATGTTGAGTTATATCAACAGCAATTTTCTGATAACTGTTTATTTATCAATGGCTTAGGGCCTACAGAATCGACCGTCACTCTTCAGTATTTCATCAACAAGCGGACTTCAAACCCTCAACCAACCGTGCCAATTGGTTATCCTGTCGAAGAAACTGAAATTGTCTTACTCAATGAAGCCGGCGAAGAAACAGAATTATACGGAGAAATTGCCATAAAAAGTGCTTACGTTGCGCTAGGCTATTGGCAAAAACCAGAAACCACACAAGCCGCCTTTCGGCCCCATGGCAACCGACGACTCTACCGCACAGGCGATATGGGGCGTTTAAGAGCGAACGGCAGCCTTGAATTTGTCGGCCGCAAGGATTCTCAAGTCAAATTGCGGGGCTATCGCATAGAACTGGGTGAGATTGAAGCGACTCTAGGACAACATCCCGCTGTTCAACAAACAGCAGTCATCCTTTGGGAAGAACAACCTCGGCTACTCCCTTTAGGAGAGGGCCGGGGTGAGGACAGTCTCCCTCCGGGAGAGGGCCGGGGTGAAGGCGAAAAACGGCTCGTGGCTTATCTGGTTCCCGTTCATAAAGACGGATTAGAGAAGATTGCCATGGACGAATTGCGCCAATTCCTCAACGAAAAACTGCCCGACTACATGGTACCCTCGGCCTTTATTAGAGTAGAAGCAATCCCACTACTTCCCAACGGCAAAGTGAATCGTCGTCTCTTGCCCGTTCCCGAACTTAACCAAGCAACCATTATTGCGCCCCGTAATCCATTGGAACGCCAACTCACCAACATTTGGCAAAAAGTCTTGGGCACCCAGCCTATCGGCATACATGACAACTTTTTCGATCAGGGAGGACACTCGTTATTAGCAATAACGCTACTGACTCAAATCGAAAAAACCTTTGGCAAGCGCCTAGCGTTAATAACAGTCTTCCAAGCACCAACGATTGCACAACAAGCGAATACCCTGCACGCACAAAACAATACCGTTTCGTGGCGTGCCTTAGAAGCGGTTCGATCCCAAGGAACACGTCCTCCTTTCTTTTTGATGGGAAATAGCCGCTTGGCGCGTGCCCTATTACCGCTGTTGGAACCCGATCAACCCGTATATGGACTGAATGTTTTGAATCTCCAACCTTCGGATAGCACAACACCATTGTCAGACATTAAAGAGATTGCCAAACAATGTATTCAAGAAATACAAACCGTACAGCCGCAAGGCCCTTACTATTTAGGTGGCTACTGCATTGATGCCCCAGTCGCCTTTGAAGTCGCTCAACAACTCCATGCTAACGGCCAAAAAGTCGCATTATTGGCTTTATTTGATGCTTTCCTCAATAGGATTCCGCAATGGCAACAGGGCTATAGCCTAAATCACCACTGGCTCAACTTATTAGAATTAGGCCCTAGCTACCTGCTTCATAAAATCCGACAAAAATGGCAGCGTTCTGTCAGAGAAGTGCAACTCAAGTTACTAGGCAAACAAGGTAAGAAGCTGACTCAGTGCCATCAAAAAACCTTGCCAAGTCAGCTTCACTATACGTTATTTATCAATGCTTATAGAGAGGCCGTCGCTAACTATGTGCCACAGCCTTTTCAGGGACGCATAGCGTTATTTTTCGCAAGCGAATGGCGTGTAAAAGACACGTCAGCATTCGCGCCACTGGCGACGACTGGTGATGTAGAAATTTATGAGATTCTGGGATACCATGACAACTTGTTTGTTTCACCCCAAGTCGAGGTATTGGGAGAACAGCTAAAGCATTGTTTAGAAAACAATTAAGTCGTCTTTTTCAGGAATCGTACTTATTTCGATTGAGTCCAAACCCGACTCAATGCCATATCGTACCGCTTTTCGGTGAGGGCAACCATAAAGGATTGCCCCTACACGACATGACGGTTTGTAGGGCAACCATAAAGGATTGCCCCTACACGACATGGCATTGAAACCCGACTCATCATACTATCGAACTTTGCCGCGGCGTTGCTTTGACATTTTTTCGCTTTCTTTCATTATCTGCTGGCCTTTTTTCACCAACTGTTGGCCTTCCTTGATTTTAGCTTTGCCTTCCTCTATCATATCTTCGCCTTTTTTAACTAACTGTTCACCTTCAACCCATTGCTCACCCAGTTTGACCATTTCTTCTCCAAAGGTTGAAGGTTTTTTTTCGCCGCTGCCGGCACAGCTTGTGAGGCTGATGATACACAGCGCGAATAGGGTAGCAGTGACAATATTAAAAGTTTTCATCATCATTAAACTCCTGTGAATGGACGGTGAATTATACTAATGAAAAATGAAAAATGAACAATGAACAATGAACAATGAACAATGAACAATGAAAAATGAACAATGAAAAATGCGAATTAATGGTTAAATTTTGAATCAAAGCCGAGATTTATCGTTTATTATATACAATCCTTGTAGTAGTCGTTTATAAGGCCAGACTTTAATTTGAAAACATCCAAACTATTTTATGGCCCCCAAACCGGTGCCAATGAAAAATGAAAAATTAAAAATGCGAATTAAGGGTTAAATTTTGAATAAAAGCCGAGATTTATCCTTTATTATATACAATCCTTGTTGTAGTTTGTAGGGCCAGACTTTAATTTGAAACCATGCAAACTATTTTATGGCCCCCAAACCGGTGCCAATAGCCATACAAATTAAAGGGTATTTTCGGCATCCAAATAACGACATGGATTTAGTGCATTTTTTATCACTGTCCTCTGTGTAACTCTGTGCCATATATGTGTATAATAATTGAACTTTTAAAAAACCTCCTTTAAAAACCTCGAAGGTTTAGGCCAACACTGGCGATTGATATATATATATAGCAGAAAATTGTGGATCAAAATCGTTTTTTGAGGATGCCAATGTAGGCGGTTGTAATCAAAAAAAAACCTCCAAGGTTTTCAAAACTTCGGAGGTTTAGGCCAACACTGGCGATTGAGACAAGATAATTTCTTTGTCATTGTTCTCGTACCCTCTTGAGTCAATGCCATATCGTACCGCTTTTCGGTGAGGGCAACCATAAAGGATTGCCCCTACGCGACATGACGGTTTGTAGGGCAACCACAAGGGATTGCCCCTACACTTAATGGCATTAACCCTCTTGAGTGGCGTGTGCCAATGTCGGCAATTAATACAATACCTCAAAAGCCACTTGATAATGAACCAAGCCAATATAGGCGGTTGAAAAACATCAAAAAACCTCCTATTTTTTCAAAACCTCGGAGGTTTTTTTCAGGAGTCCAAACTTTAGTTTGGCAGAAAATACAAAGCTGAAGCTTTGGACTCCATAAATGTGGAAATGGCTATGAACCCGTTAGAGTTTTCCCAACTACTAAACACTCTGGATAAGCAGGGCGCTTCCAAAGATAAAAAAGCCCTTATACAAACCGCTGCTGCCGGTAACACTTTTACCTGCGCCCAAGTAGCGCAGATTCTTGACAAATTAACGTTTCCCAAAGAACAACTGTGGGCACTAAAAATTTTCCGCCCTCGAATCTCCGATAGAGAAAACACTTTTCAGATTATCCAAGCGTTTACCTTTACTAAAGATCAGAAAAAAGCAGGTGAATTACTCGGACAACCAGAAGACGTGGAACCCGCCGTCAGAAGGAAGCGACTAGACGAAGAATCCGAAGCGGTAGACATGCCAGCACCGATGGAAGCGTCCGCTTTTTCCCAATTGTTGGAGGCACTCTCCAATCAGAAATTTCCCAAAGAACAACTCTACCTCGTCGAACTGGCCGCTTACCGCAATACTTTTACCGCCGAACAGGCAGTGCAACTTCTTGACAAATTCAAAATTCCCCGCTATCAACTAAAAGCCTTAAACATTATTCGTCATCGAATCACTGATTCACAAAGTAACTTTCTGATCCTGAACGCGTTTGACAGCAGTTTATATAAGAAAAAGGCCAGCACGCTACTCATGCAGGCAGCATCACCTCACGAAAACCAAAATCCCTCCTAACAGTACAACAGGAGTCCAAACTTTAGTTTGGCAGTCGTTCGGCAGGAGTCCAAAAGGTACTGAAGGCCTTACGTATATATGCGTAATTATCTAATTTTATGGGCCTTCTCACCAAATTGAACCTATAAAAAAACCGCCAACTAACCCGTTTATCCGCGTAATTCGCTGTACTAATCGGTATTATTATTGGGCCGGGTTTGTATTTTCGGGGTATTCACAGACAATGTAAGTACAACGAATTACGGGGATAAACGAATGAGGGTAAGTTGATCCTAATTCGTTTATCCGCGCTTGTGTCGTTGTACTCTGAGCAGGCGTACTACAGCAAACCTGACACCTAATTCGTTTATCGGCGTAATTCGCTGTACTAGACTATGAGCGAAATTTTCGACACTCCGCAGAAATAGAAAGTAGTCATTACTGGATAAATACGCTATACTCACTAACAATTACAAACGATGCTGAGGTACCAAATGCTAACTTGGACAGTATATCAGCCTAGCCTAGCATTATCGAACTATTGATGGAGAAAATCTCATGGCAACCTTACACATCCATGATGTCAGTGATCAAATTGCGAGGGCCTATTTGAATGTCCCAAAGGAACAACAACAAAGATTGAAACGGATATTAGAAGAAACTATTAGTCTTTGCACCGAAGCCTCCAGTTCTCCAGCAACACCAACTCAAGAATCTACGTTGGTGTACGAGAACGAAACGATCATTCGACACACCAGGGGCGTATGCGGTGGACATGCTTGTATTCGTAATACTCGTATCCCAGTATGGACGCTTGTATCTCTTCGCTCCCAAGGCGCGACAGATAATGAATTACTTGAGGAGTATCCAAGCCTTATTCAAACCGATTTAGAGGCCGTTTGGATTTATTATCAACACAATCAAGACGAAATTGATCAAGCGATTGCCCTACAAGATGATGAAGACTAGATTATATGCGGATGAAAATTTTCCTAAAACCGTTGTAGAAAAATTAACGGAATTGGGTCATGATGTGTTGACTGTCCGTGAAGCGGGGCAAGCTGATCAACGCATACCTGACACCGACGTACTCGCTTATGCCATCAAGCTAAATCGGGCCGTCATTACTCAAAATCGCAATGATTTTATTCAGTTACATAAACGTGTCAAAAAACATGCAGGCATCATTGTTTGTAGAGAAGATCACAAACACCCATTTCAATTGGCTCAGCGAATTCATCTGAAGTTACTAACGTATACGTCATTAGAAAATCAACTTATCCGTGTGAACAAACTAAAATAAAGTTTCCAAGATTGAAGGTTCCTTTGCAACTTTGGAGTCCAAAGTTTCAGCTTTGGCGAGCGCTGGAATCCAAAGCTGAAGCTTTGGCGAGGCACTGACACCTAATTCGTTTATCCGCGTAATTCGCTGTACTATACTATGAGCCAAAAGAGAATTCGTTTATCCGCGTAATTCGCTGTACTATACTATAAGCCAACTGAGAATTCGTTTATCAAATCCGAAGTCTTAAAGACATCGGATTTTTTTGATTTGCCTGTTTTATAAACTTCAATAATCAGGTAAGAGTAAGCCATTTTTCCGTTAAACGACTAAAACCAGCGAGAATATAACATGAAAACAAATATCCTACCAAATCTGTTTGAGTCAAAAAAGAGACATTATGACACTAAAGAAATTGATGAATTTGTCAAGAACCTTTACCGGTCCGCTGACTGGTCAATTATTTCTTATACGGCTTTAGGCGTATTATTGGGCGGCAGCTTGGGCTATGGTGCTTTTAAAATGGTTAGTATGGCCATTGGATCTTCGGCAATAGGCGGCGCGATTGGTTATCAATTGGGACTCCGTTCGGCCTATAAACAAAAAGCCGAAGCCCAACTCGCCTTGTGTCAAGTGGAAATTGAAAAAAGTGTGAGAGCCAAATAGCAACAGGCCACCTCACTCACCTCAGAATTTCTTATCATAATAAAGAATAAAGAAATTCTCATCAATAAATCCGATTTTTGCAAAAAATAGGATTTATTAGCCCGACTTAACTTTGGCGCTTTGCTTACGTCCAAAGCTTCAGCTTTGGCGAGGAATCCAAAGCTGAAGATTTATGGTGGGGTGGTGAAAAGGAGGTTCCAACGGGTTCTAAAACGTGATCCCATTTTTAGTCCTCCTATTTAAAAAACAATAACTTATTGATTAGCTTTTCATTAACAATTAACTATTCACAATTCACAATTCACTATTAGCATTTCTGACGGCGCTTAGTATACCTAATTTAAAAAAAATGAAAATCAACCAACTCAGACTCAAAAACTTCAGAGGCTTTGAAAACATTTCAATAGACTTTCAGCCTCACTTCAACATCCTCATTGGCGACAATGGCACCGGCAAAACGGCCGTGTTAGAAAGCTTAAGTATTGCCGCGGCCTCTTTTTTCTTGGGGATTGACGGAATCAATAGTCGTGACATTCAGCATGATGATATTCGCGTTGTCAACTATGAAAACCATATTGAACCTCAATTTCCCGTTCAAGTAGAATGTTGGGCACAAATGGCCGGTGAAAAATTAGCCTGGCTAAGAGAACGAAAAGGTATCAACAACAAAACCACCGTCGTCAATTCTAAAAATATCAAACAAAAAGCTCAACAACTTCAAGAACAAGTCCGAGCCGGAAAAAACAGGAATTTACCCGTGATAGCCTACTATTCCGCCGAAAGACATTGGATGAATGGCAAAGAAACCGGCTTAGTGGCTAAAAGCTCAAGAATAAAAGGATACGACAATGGACTGAATCCTACTTCAAATAATCGCTTTTTTACCCAATGGTTTAAGGGCAGAGAATTAGTGGCATTACAACAAGGCAAAACGCCGGCTGAACTTGAAACAGTCAGAAAAGCGGTGAGTTGCTGCATATCTGAGTGCCAAAAACTCTATTTTGATTTAAATGAAGATGCCCTAATGATGGCGTTTAAAGACGGTAGGATTTTACCGTTCAAATTACTAAGTGATGGCGTTAGAAATCGGCTTGCAATGGTAGCAGATATAGCTTGGCGTTGTACCATTCTAAATCCACATTTAGGCACAAGAGCGACTTCTGATACAGACGGCGTTGTCTTAATTGATGAAATCGACTTACATTTTCATCCCGCTTGGCAACAAAAAATCATTTTGGACTTAAAAACCACCTTTCCCAACATACAATTTATTGCCACAACCCACTCACCATTAATACTCAGCACCGTGGCCGACAATGTGATTACGCTAAAAGACAACCAAGCATACCGTACCAATCATACTTATGGGCGGGACGTGAATAATATTTTAAAACTGGCGATGGGCACAACCGAAAGACTTCAACCCATCCAAGACACGTTAGACAACTATCTAACCTTGATTGAAGAAGGGAAAGGCCAATCGGAAGAAGCATTGGCATTGAGAAAAACCTTAGAAACCCATCTAGGTATTGAAGACCCTGAACTAGTCAGAGCGGATGTATTAATCAACTTTGTTGAATAACACGATGAAATCTATTCAAGTATAACAATACCTTCGCAAAATCGCACCCCATGTCATTTCGAGCTTTTAAATGCTGAACCCTCCTCCCGCCTCTCGATCTGACATGAGCAATTTAAATCAATCACTTACAGTAACTTTTTTGAGTTGGCAAAGGTATTGGTATAAGACACAAAGTTTCTTTTCATAAAGGAGAAACCAAGTTTTTGGCAAAAACTGGGTTTCTGGAAATCTATTTTTATGACATCATAAAAACACATTGAATTTTTAAAAACACTTAACACAATGAAATATATAAAAAAAAGTAAAGAGCCTGCCTCGCTCAGAGCCTTTATAGAAAAAGAACAACGGGCCAATATCCACCCTTCATACAGCAATTTAGATAAACCAGTCATAGAATATTTAAATAAAGCCTTACTCAAAGAGCAGGGCTATTTGTGTTGTTACTGCATGGAAGAAATTTCTTTAAATAGTTTAAGGAGAGAACACTTTTTGCCTCAAAGCCGTTTTAAAGAGGAGGAATTAAACTACTCAAATCTGTTTGCAGCTTGCAATTTTTCTGATGGGCTCCCACCTGAGCAACAACATTGCGATATTAAAAAAGCTCATTTACTGATTCCTAAATATATTTCAGATCCAAAGTGCAGCGAGTATTTTCGCTACAACAGAAGCGGTGAAATATTACCCTACGGTAGTTTAAAACGATATAAGGATTACTGTGATAATTATAACAAGTTAAATGCCGAACAAAAAACCATTTTAACTACCATTGAAGTCCTGAATCTCAATGCCGAGCGTCTTTCAAGAAAAAGACAAGATTTTATTTTCGCACTTATTCAGAGCATTAATGGACTTGGAAAAGATCAAATCGAACAGAAAATGGAAGACTACAAAACTAAAGATAGTCACGGAAAACTAAAACGCTTTTGTGGCGTGGCTGTGTACATTCTTGAAGATTATTTGAAACGAAAAACCGGATAAGAGCTTCCCAAATAATATACCCACAACACATCCCCTACCTCAATGCCATTAAGTTAAGAAATAAACGAGAAAGAGCCTTTGGTAAAGCCGTTGTCTCAAAGCTAAAGTCCCCTAAAGGGGACTGGTAAATTCAGGATTTTTTCATAAGCACACGATATGGCATTGAGTCTTCAGTGCCCTTTAGGGCACTTCAGCTATTAGACGACGGCTTTACCAAAGGCGGGGGGATTATTTCTTTCTAATTCCGCAAACTGTGTGGCATTGATCCCCTACCTGGGGTGTGTTTTTGGAAGTTCCTAAACGAATTCTGGTAAGTTGCTCCTAATTCGTTTATCCGCGTAATTCGTTGTACTCTGAGCACCCATTTCTTTGCAACTTTGGAGTCCAAAGCTTCAGCTTTGGCGAGCGCTGGAATCCAACGCTTGCTGCTTTGGTATTAGCGAGAAATTAGTCACAATAACAAACAATGCTTATGACATTTCGTTCATTGATTGCGCCCAGCGGATTTCTCGAAACCCGTTTTAAGAAACCGCACGTTCATGTTTACAAGGTAATTTATATATATGGAACAAATATCAGCCGACCTGAAATGGAAACAAACCTCACTGGCGTATTTAACCGTGTCAACCAAAACCATGAAGTCATTTCGGTGGTGAGGAACGAAAGTCAATCGGTAGTTATCCTAGATGCCAATGAATATAACAGTCTCATGGAAACCCTTTACCTATTACAAAATCCGGCCAATGCGGAACGACTACGCAAAGGCATAGAACAACATCGTCAAGGACAATACAAGGAAATAGATGTTACAGCTTACTTGGACAAAGCTTCAGCACTGGAGTCCAAAGCTTCAGCTTTGGCGAAGGAATCCAAAGCTTCAACACTGGAGTTTGGCAGTCGTCCAAACTTTAGTTAGGCTGTGCCTAGAGTGTTACAAACCTTGTTCGGTTTAGGGCCATACTTTAATTTGACAACATCCAAAATATTTTATGGCCCTCAAATTGCGCCAAATAAGCTTTGTCATTGATTAATTGGTATTGGACTTAGGCGCGTCTGTTACTTTTCGGGCTTTGACTTTTGGTAGACGTCCAACCTGGCTTCCTTACGTTTGGACGACATAACCCGAGTATTTTACCCGTCAAAACAATGTTGACAGACTACTAGTCACCAAAAATGATTTATGCGTACCTACTTACATGGGGTGTGTTTTTGGAAGTTCCTAAACGAATTCTGGTAAGTTGCTCCTAATTCGTTTATCCGCGTAATTCGTTGTACTCTGAGCAAGCTGTACTACAACACGACACCTAATTCGTTTATCCGCGTAATTCGCTGTACTATACTTATACTATGAGCAAAATGAGCTGTACTACCTGACACCTAATTCGTTTATCCGCGTAATTCGTTGTACTATACTATGAGCCAAATGAGCTGTACTACACGACACCTAATTCGTTTATCCGCGTAATTCGTTGTACTATACCATAAGCCAAAAGAGAATTCGTTTATCCGCGTAATTCGCTGTACTAGACTATAAGCCAACTGAAAATTCGTTTATAAAATCCGAAGTCTTAAAGACATCGGATTTTTTTGAGTTGCCGGTTTTATAAACTTCAATAATCAGGTAAAATTTGAAATGTTGAGTAAGCCATTTTTCCGTTAAACGACTAAAACCAGCGAGAATATAACATGAAAAAAAATATCCTACCAAATCTGTTTAACTCAAAACATTATGACAGTGAAAAATTTGATAAATATGCCAAGAACCTTTACCAGTCCGCTGATCGGTCCGTTATTTCTTATACGGCTTTAGGCGTATTATTGGGCGGCAGCTTGGGCTATGGCGCCTTTAAAATGGTTACTATGGCGATTGGTTCTTCGGCAATAGGCGGCGCGTTTGGTTATCAATTGGGACTCCGTTCGGCCTATAAACAGAAAACAAAAGCCCAAATCGCCTTGTGTCAACTGGAAATTGAAAAGAGTGTGAGAGCCAAATAGCAACAGGCCACCCACTCACCTCAGAATTTCTTATCATAATAAAGAATAAACAAATTCTCATCAATAAATCCGATTTTGGCAAAAATTCGGATTTATTAGCCCGACTTAACTTTGGCGCGGCACTGGAGTCCAAACTTTAGTTTGGCAGTCGTCTAAACTTTAGTTAGGCTGGAGTCCAAACTTTCGTTTGGCAGTCGTCTAAACTTTAGTTAGGCTGGAGTCCAAACTTTCGTTTGGCAGTCGTCTAAACTTTAGTTAGGCTGTGCCTAGAGTGTTACAAACCTTGTTCGGTTTAGGGCCATACTTTAATTTGACAACATCCAAAATATTTTATGGCCCTCAAATTGCGCCAAATAAGCTTTGTCATTGATTAATTGGTATTGGACTTAGGCGCGTCTGTTACTTTTCGGGCTTTGACTTTTGGTAGACGTCCAACCTGGCTTCCTTACGTTTGGACGACATAACCCGAGTATTTTACCCGTCAAAACAATGTTGACAGACTACTAGTCACCAAAAATGATTTATGCGTACCTACTTACATGGGGTGTTTTTTTGGAAGTTCCTAAACGAATTCTGGTAAGTTGCTCCTAATTCGTTTATCCGCGTAATTCGTTGTACTCTGAGCACCCATTTCTTTGCAACTTTGGAGTCCAACGCTTGCTGCTTTGGCGAGGAGTCCAAAGCCTCAACTTTGGCATTAGCGAGAAATTAGTTATAATCACAAACAATGCTTATGACATTTCGTTCATTGATTGCGCCCAGCGGATTTATCGAAACCACTTTTAAGAACGATCATGTTTACAAGGTAATTTATATATATGGAACAAATATCGGCCCATGAAATGGAAACAAACCTCACCGGCGTATTTAACCGTGTCAACCAAAACCATGAAGTCATTTCGGTGGTGAGGAACGAAAGTCAATCGGTAGTTATCCTAGATGCCAATGAATATAACAGTCTCATGGAAACCCTTTACCTATTACAAAATCCGGCCAATGCGGAACGACTACGCAAAGGCATAGAACAACATCGTCAAGGACAATACAAGGAAATAGATGTTACAGCTTACTTGGACTGAAACCGGACTAGAAGATTTAGAATGGTGGCATCAACACAATAGCAAAATACTTAAACGCATCATTAGACTGTGTTTAGAAACTTGTAAAAACCCCACCCAAGGTATCGGAAAACCGGAACCACTCAAATTCAATCTTCAAGGCTATTGGTCGCGCCGCATAACTGATGAACATCGTCTTATTTATGCTTTCGATGATGAGCAAGTTGTTGTGATTCAATGTCGCCATCATTACGGTGATAGATAATTCACATCATCAGTGACACGCACGCTACACTTTAGCGAGGAATCCAACGCTTGCTGCTTTAGCGAGGAATCCAACGCTTCAGCGATGGCGATGGCGATGGAATCCAACGCTTGCTGCTTTGGCGAGGCACTGGAGTCCAACGCTTGCTGCTTTGGCGAAGGAATCCAAAGCTTCAACACTGGAGTTTGGCAGTCGTCTAAACTTTAGTTAGGCTGTGCCTAGAGTGTTACAAACTTTGTTCGGTATAGGGCCATACTTTAATTTGACAACATCCAAAATATTTTATGGCCTTCAAATTGCGCCAAATAAGATAAAATATCACCTCTAGTACACAAAAATCCACAACGCGACGCAAAACATGAAAAATGAATAACATTCCTCGGCAAAAATTGCAAGAGTTCCTCACGCAAGAAAGTCACACTGTTTGTGATGATCCTAACCAATGTGAATCCCGGCTGCGTGAATTGTGCCCAGAATATCCGCGTGAGATTAATGTTCTCATCAGTGCGCTTACCCAAAACGTGGCGGCCGATTTAATGGCCCTTTCTGAGGCTACATCCAAAGACGTTCTGTTATCAAAGTTGGCTAGGCGGCTATATGATAACTTTGGCATGGACCAAGAATTTGCACAGTGGGCGGTGGAGTCGTGGGCATTAGCATTGGGGGTGATTACCACTGCGATGTTCACAACGTCAGACACAACGGCAAAACCAACCCTTTCCAAAATCACCCCGGCGGATAGGGAATGGTGGAACCGATTGGATTATGAATGGAAAGGTTTTTTCAAAAAAACCTTTGATATTCAGGGCAAACCTAATGACGCTCAATTGGCAACCCTTGTGAATTTGCAAGAATTGTCTTGTAGTGAGGCTCAAATCAGTCGCTTAGAACCACTTCGCCATTTGACTCATTTACAAGTGTTAAATTGCAGCCACAACGAAATCGTCAGTTTAGGGCCTCTTCAGGACTTGACGAATTTACGGATATTGGATTGCGCGTTCAACAATATCAGTCGCTTAGAGGCGCTTCAGCACCTGACGAATTTGCAGACGTTGGCCTGCTATTATACTAAAATCAGCAGCTTAGAACCGCTTCAGCACTTAACCCAGTTACGGACTTTGTCTTGCGGAAACACTCAAGTCAGCAACTTAGAACCGTTGCGCGAGCTGACGGATTTACAAGAGTTGGATATCAGAGAAAATCCAATCATTGATTTAGAACCGCTTAGCAACCTGAAGAAGTTACGGCTTTTGAATGGTAACTCGACTGAAATCAGTCATTTGGGGCCACTGAGTCACCTGAGTCATTTACACACCTTGTATTGGGATGCGACTCAAGTGAGCCTTGAGGAACTAGAAAAGTTCACCAAAGCCGGCCCTCAATGTGATGTGATTCCGGCACTGACTTCCGAGAGAAAATGGTGGCTTCAATTGGATAAAGAATGGCAAGCCATTTTAAAATCGGCCATTTCTAGTTCTCGTGAACCTGACAATAGTGAGTTGGTAGACATTGTTAATTTACAGAAGTTGGATTGCCGTAAAACTAAAATCAGTCACTTAGAACCGCTGCGCGAGTTGACGAATTTACGGAGGTTGGATTGCCGTGGCACTCAAATCAGTCGCTTAGAGCCGCTACGCGAGTTGACGAATTTACGGAGGTTGGATTGCCGTGGCACTCAAATCATGAGCTTAGAGCCGCTTCATAACTTGAATCATTTACACCGTTTGTATTGGGAAATGACTCAAGTGAGCCTTGAGGAAATAGAAAATTTCATAACAGAATGTCCTCAATGTGATGTGGGTGTGGGGCTGAAAAAATGGTGGCTTCAATTGGATTACAAATGGAAAGCCATTTTTGAAGACGCTATTGACATTTATAGTGAACCTGACAATAGCGAGTTGGCAAAAATTGTTCATTTACAGAAGTTGGATTGCAGAAACACTAAAATCACTAGCTTAGAACCGCTACGCGAGTTGACGAACTTACAGGCGTTGAATTGCCATAAAACTCAAATCAGTAGCTTAGAGCCGCTGCGCGAGTTGACGAATTTACAGACGTTGAATTGCCGTGACAATCAAATCATGAGCTTAGAACCGCTTCACAATCTGACGAATTTACGGAAATTGGATTGTCGGGATACTATACTCAACCGACGAGAAATCAAAAAATTCAAAAAAGCCGTACCCCAATGTGAAGTTGGAAATGATTTTTGGTTCTCATAGCATGGAGTCCAAAGCTTCAGCTTTGGCGATGGAGTCCAACGCTTGCCGCTTTGGCGATGGAGTCCAAAGCATGGAGTCCAAACCTTTAGGTTTGGCGAGGCGAGGAGTCCAAAGCTTCAGCTTTGGCGATGGAATCCAAACCTTTAGGTTTGGCGATGCGAGGAATCCAACGCTTGCCGCTTTGGCGAGTTATTCACTCATGTTACGCACTCAGCTTCCACAAGCCTTGGGATAAATCTCAAGGCTAAAAGCTTAAGTCGCCTGAAGGTGACTAAAACCAACTTGAGCGTGGACGCATTCCCATTTTCCGGGTACAAAAGTTATAGCTTGTAGTAGGCGCTTTAGCGCCCAAGCTTATAACAAGCGCTTTAACGCCTTGCGTTTATAGCTTGTAGTAGGCGCTTTAGCGCCCAAGTTTATAACAAGCACTTTAACGCCTAAGTGTTGTACTAACAAAATTCGTTTAGTAGCAATATTGGCGGGCCAAAACGGCGTTTCGCTGTACTCAATTCGTTTAGTAGCAATATTGGCGGGCCAAAACGGCGTTTCGTTGTACTCAATTCGTTTATCCGCGCTTGTGTCGTTATACTTACTTACTTAACCGTGAAAACGGGAATGCGCCCCTTGAGCGTTTTCCGATTCTTGTTTGTACTCGCGTTCTAGTTAGTTTTAGCGGACATTAGCTTGCAAGCTTTGGGATTTATCCCAAGACTTGGAAGTTCAGTGCGTAACATCAGTTATTCATAAAAGCAGACAAACCACCGAAGACTTCAAACCTTTAGGTTTGGCGATGGCGTCCAAACCTTTAGGTTTGGCGAGACGATGAATCCAAAGCTTCAGCTTTGGCAAGTTATTCATAAAAATCCGGTCGACAAACCACCGAAGTTTTAAAAACCTCGGCTGTTTTAGCCTTAGCCTTTACTCGTTTACCTTCCCTAATTCCACATAAGCCCCATCTTTCATCACCACAAACGGCCGAAATTCTGAATTAAGGCCCGTTTTCGGCTCGTACTTGAGGACATGCAACACGCCCATACCATAACCCATTGGTCCCATATTATAGTAATGGGCTTGAATCCGATAGGGAAAGGCCTTGGGTTCAGAAATGCTGAAACATTCTGGGCCGTAACCGGTTCTGATATCAGCATACAAAGAACCGCCACTGGGTAAACGCTTCTGGCTATAATAGGCATGATGCTGTTGGTTGTCGTAGATGTGAAAATCGACATCGTTGGCATCGGTTTCCCACATCAGCAGAAGGCGCAATTGGCGTTGCGTGGCCTTTTTCCAGTTGAAGCTTTTGTCCGGGAAGATGGCCCCCAATTGTTGTTGCTGTTCCAAGCGGGTGAGCATAAGGGCGAGTGTTTCGGCCAACATGCGCTTAGCGGCTTTAAAGCGTGGATAGTCGCGCTCAAGGGCCGCTTGTAGTGTTTCTACCGCTTTTTTGTACTGCCCAGCTTCCCAGTAGGCGATGGCTAACAGGTAATGCCCAGAAGGATGATCGGGGCGTTGTTCGACGGCCTTTTTGAGGCTGTCTATGCTGAGCCAACTTTCGGTGTTGATAGACAAAAGTCTTTCCGCCGCCCAGCGGCGAATATCGGCCCGGGCGGGGAAATAGTCGATGAGTGAGCCGTAGGCGCGAGCGGCTTGGGCGGTATCGCCGGTTTTTTCGTACCATTCGCCTAAGGCGATGAGTGCCATGACATTGGCTAATTCTTTTTGGTGCCATTGTTGGGCAAAGTTGCCAGCGGCTTTGATGTCCGCTTTATCAAGCAGGGCGCGAAATTCGGCATACTTGCCGATCCAAGGTGAGATTTGTCGGGGTTTTTCTTGGGCCGCACGGCCCGCACTACGGGCCATCAGTCTTGCTGGTGGAGGTGCCATCGCGGCTGCCGGACGAGATGCTGCCATCTCTTCTTCAGCCGCACGATCATCATCATCATCCGCCGCACCACGGCTGTCCATCATCATTCTTTCTTGTCGAGGAGGTGCTGTCATCACACGACGTTCTTCCGTCTGTGCTTGTGGATGTTCAGCCATTGGCGCTGGAGCCGATCTGGGGGCGGAGGCTCCCGTAGCGGGGGCACGTAAAGCAGCGGTGGGTGCTGGTGGTGCGGCTGGTACGTCCCGATGACGTCCCATCCGCGCCGCACGACGTTCGGCATCATCATCCGCCGCACCACGGCTTCTCGTCATCAGTCTTTCTTGTCGAGGAGGTGCTGCCATCATACGACGTTCTTCCGTCTGTGCTTGTGGACGTTCTTCCATTGGCGCTGGAGCCGGCGCGGACAAGGCGGGGGCATCACGTAAAGCTAAAGTGGGGGCTGGTGGTGCTGAGCCAGTCTCTAATTCAGCGGAGTCTTCGCGTGTCGCCATTTGTAATTCGGTTTCGGCTTCGTCGTCCGCCTCAGATTCAGCAACGCTTGAGCGTGACGCATTTTCTTCAAGTCTTTCACTCCGTCGGGCGGCCGGAACCCGATTGGACAGATACTCAAACAGTTCTTCGGTGTTTCCTTGAACAATAAGCGCGAAAAATTCTTCTATCTCTTGTCTATCATGTTCTGAAGAGCGTTCTTTTTCCATCACTTCCCGAATGCTAGCGACAAATGCTTCCTTGCTTTCTGGAAGGCATGCTTCTATTTCCTTCCTTTCTTGGCGGATGCAAATAACAAATCTCTGGAGAGATTTACCAACGCGGCGTGACGTAGCTTCCTCAAGTACTTTACTCATTTCACTCAGTTGGGCGGCCGAAACCCGATTGGACAGATACTCAAACAGTTCTTCGGTGTTTCCTTGAACAATAAGCGCGAGAAATTTTTCTACCTCTTGTCTATCATGTTCTGAAGGGCGTTCTTTTTCCATCGCTTCCCGAAAGCGAGCGACAAATGCTTCCTTGCTTCCTGGAAGGCAGGTTTCTATCTCCTTCCTTTCTTGGAGGATGCAAATAACAAATCTCTGGACAACTTTTTCTATATCCTCAGCCGGCTTTGCCACCTCCGGCGTTGGCCGCTCATTTTCCACGCCAGCGCGTTTAATCACCGTGAGGCCATCCACGCCAATCGTCAGAATATCCGCTAAACCTTTGCGGTCAATCTTGTAGCGTCGATAGTCGTCTTCTGTTTCCAACACGAGCAGCGATGTGTAGGGAGATAGCACCCGTTCTTTGACGGATAAGTTGATGATTTCATTATGAAAAGCACTTTTCAGGTCTTTATCTTGGGTTTTGTCTTCCATGTCCAAGAGTTTGTCGAGACGCGCTCGTACCCATTCGCGCTTGAGTAAAATGGGATTAGCCGGTTTGCTGGTTAAAGACAACACCTTGTCCCCAACACTAATAGTAATAGGAAGGTTAGAGGACATTTCTGCGAACACAATCAGCGGCTCATTTGTCTGCAACGCCTCGACTTTTTCCGGCCAAAACCAGTTTGAGCCGGAGACTTTGATAGGCATGTCGGCATAAACCGGGCTAGTCAGTTTACGAATAATGTGAGCATCGCTAAGTGCGAGGGGTGCAACGATGCCGGGGGATTTGCCGGCTTTAGCCAAACTGCGAGCGATTTGCTTGTCGCTGTGATAGGAAGGGATTAAAATATCCACCCTGTCTAACCAAGGGATGGTTTTCAGTTGCGCCGCGAGTGCCGTTGCGGAAGTTTCACCGGCCGTGACGACGGTATCTGAAATCAGTAGCAGCCGAGATTTTTGGAGTTTTAACGCGCTCAACGCGTTAATAGCGGCCTCTAGGCGCGACGCGCCGAGGGCCTTATGTTGTTGAAGTTGCCCAATTAAGGCCTTGTGCGCGGTGAGATTATCGGCGGTGCCGACTTTTTTGACACGTTGGTCAAAGGTGTAGAGTTGCAGTGTGCCCACCTTTAATTGGGGCAAGAGCGTTTCAAGCCGTTTAAGACTGTCTGCCAAATAGGGCGCTTGCGAGGCCGAGGTATCCATTAAAAGGATAAGATTATCAAGGCCTTGCTTGGCCGTTGTTGAGGTAGCCTCGGTGAAGGGGATAATTCTAGCGGCCACTAATTGTCCGCTTTGCATGGAAATCCCACCTTGGGAGGATTTCAGTTGATAAGGCATTCTAAAATCAACGGTGGGTTGATAGTTGCGTTTATCAATGCTGAGGACTTCACGTTTTGACACGGTACCGGTCAATTCGCCTAGTTGGGTAGTGCTAAAACTGTCGCGGTCATAAAAGACTTTGATGGCTAAGTGTTTGAGCTGCGGCAAGCCTTTTAGAGGCAAAACATATTCGCTCTCTAAACCCGCCAAGCGTTGAGAGTAAGAGAGAATCAGCCGTTTTTCAGATTTCGGCTCAATCGGAAAAATCCGCGCATTAAAGCGGTTGCCGCTGTCGGTTTCAAGCAAAGCCGGATCTTGGCGACGATGCAAAAAGTCTTCGTAGGCGCGACGGGCGAGTTGTTTTTCAACGATTTCGCCTTCTTGAAGGCGCTCACCGATTTTCATGGCAAAGCGGCTAATGGCGGCATTGTCTGGTAAAATAATTTGAAAACGGCCCTCACGCCGACGGTTTTCTGGATTGTAAAAAACCATTTCCAGTTCGGTAAACGCCAAAAAGCCGTCTAGGACGACTCGCGCCTCGAATTGATGCAATTCAAGCCCGGTGCCGTCAGAGGCGGTAAGTGAAAGACGGGATTCAGTGGCGAATCCCGTTTGACTCAATAGGAGAGTCAGTAAGGTGAAAAAGGCGGCAAGTTTTTTCATAGTGATGCCTTTGGGAGTTTAAATAGACAAAAAAAATTATAGCACAATCTCTATTTGGGAAGGAGTCATCGATAAATCTTGGATGTAAAATAACGAGTTAGTCGATATCCTGGCAAAGAGGCTGATACTTCTGGCACTCTCACTTCTAATGTGATATCGAACAAGCGTCAACATGGCCCCCAATTGATGAGGGTTGTTCCCCAGTCCAGCCCTTTGTCGAAAGTTTTCGTTGCCGATATTTGTGGCAGCGTTTTTTTGTCGAGAATAGGACTTACGCACTCAGCAAATTAACTATTTGATTTGATTTAATAACTTTCCAAATGCCTTTGTTAGGCATTTTAGACGTAATTGATTGAATATTCAATCAATTAATTTTGTCAAGGTGTCAGTCCTAGAGAAAATACGCGAGGTTTCAAACGTTAACATGGCCCCCAATTGACGAGGGTTGTTCCTCAATCCTGTTTTTTGTCGAAAGTTTTCGTTTAGATATTTGTGGCAGCGTTTTTTGTCGAGAAAATACGCGAGGTTTCAAACTAAAACATGGCCCCCAATTGATGAGGGTTGTTCCCCAATCTTGTCCTTTGTCGAAAGTTTTCGTGGCCGATATTTATTTGTGGTAGCGTTTTTTGTCGAGAAAATACGCGAGGTTTTAAACTAAAACATGGCCCCCAATTGATGAGGGTTGTTCCCCAATCCGGTTCTTTGTCAAAAGTTTTCGTGGTCGATATTTGTGGCAGCGTTTTTTGTCGAGAAAAAAATACGAGCGGTTTCAAGTGTCAGCATGGCCCCAATTGACGCTCATCGTTATACACAAGTCTTTTGGATACTTGGCGCATTCCCAAAAGTACAACGGATACTCGAAATAAACGGATATTTATAATGGAGCCTCAATGTGGGGCCTAATCTTTAAAAGTTATAAAAATCAATTATTTAAAAACTTATGTCTAAGAATGAGCAATTGACGAGGGTTGTTCCTCAATCCTGTTTTTTGTCGAAATTTTTTGTTTAGATATTTGTGGCAGCGTGTCGAGAAAATACGAGCGGTTTCAAGTGTCAACATGGCCCCCAATTGACGAGGGTTGTTCCCCAATCTTGTCCTTTGTCGAAAGTTTTCGTTTAGATATTTGTGGCAGCGTTGCGAGAAAAAAATACGAGCGGTTTCAAGTGTCAACATGGCCCCCAATTGATGAGGGTTGTTCACCAATCCTGTCCTAAAATACGAGCGGTTTCAAGTGTCAACATGGCCCCCAATTGACGAGGATTGTTCCCCAATCCTGTCCTTTGTCGAAAATTTTCGTTTAGATATTTGTGGCAGCGTTTTTTGTCGAGAAAATACGCGAGGTTTCAAACGTTAACATGGCCCCCAATTGATGAGGGTTGTTCCCCAATCTTGTCCTTTGTCGAAAGTTTTCGTTTAGATATTTGTGGCAGCGTTTTTTGTCGAGAAAATACGCGAGGTTTCAAACGTTAACATGGCCCCCAATTGACGAGCGGTTTCAAGTTGGCTGGGTTCAAGCCAACCTTGTTTGTCCATAGTTAAGTGACTTGATAACCGAGTAGTTATCTGAACATCTATAGTACAACGAATCTGGAAATAAACTCTTAATACAATATATGAAAACAAATGGATTGCACCACGTCGCTATTATTGGATATGATTATGAAAAATCAAAGCATTTTTATGTGGATATTTTAAGGTTTTCTATTATTCGGGAAACGTTCAGAGCCGATAGGCAGTCTTATAAACTGGATTTGAGGGTGGGTAACGGTGATGTGATTGAGCTTTTTTCGTTTCCTAATCCGCCGCCCCGAGTCAGTCAGCCGGAAGCGTGTGGATTGAGGCATTTGGCTTTTGCCGTTAATGATATTGAGGAGATAGTGGCGTATCTAAAATCAAAGGGGGTGGCGGTGGATGATCTTAGAAGAGATGAGATAACCGGGCGGCGTTTTACTTTTTTTAAGGATCCTGATGATTTGCCGTTAGAAATTTATGAAAGTTAGACTTGGTAATTGGTAATTGGTAATTGGTAATTGGTAATTGGTAATTATTAATTGGAGCCTCTTGCAAAATTGTCGTAAGCATAGCTCCAGGGGCTAAGCCCCTGGCTTTAATAATACGCCCCTTCAGGGCTAATAGAGGTTTTAAAGTCAGCCCCTTTGGTACGTGATTAATATAGTAATATAATGATGACCATAACGCGCCCGACGTGCGTCCAAAGACTACAGCATTATCACTTAGATAGCAATTATATTGACAACTATTGACATGTCAACAAATGAGTCAACACTATTAATAGAAATGAATAAGGGAGTATCAGCCCTTTATCCCCTCGCCTAATGAGAGCTTAGGGTTACTTGAATGCTTGAGAATCCATTTTTTTGATGTGGAAGGCTAACCACCTCAAGCACCCTTATGTTACTTTAAAAAAGTACAAAATGTCAAGTTCTTTTTAGATAATGCCCAGCCAATATCAATAATTCTCACTATTTTTTGGACTATATTTGTTCACTGTTAAAACATCCCAATATGGAAGAAAAAGAAAGCCAGAAAGAACTTGCAAAAATCATTCAAGACAGCTTAACTGAATTTCATGGCGCGATGAAATTGCGAGATGAGTTTGCCATCCGAATCGGCCGACGTACCACACAAATTATCCGATTTAGTATGACTGGCATGTCGATATTGGCCTTTGCCATGATCTTTCTTCTTGGTACTTTTTATCAACACATGGATCAAATGGCGTCTGACATGAAAGACATGAGGACAAACTTTCAGTCGGTGGCGACTGATATGAAAGACATGAAGACAAACTTTCAGTCGGTGGCGACTGATATGAAAGCCATGAAGTTGTCAGTAGACAGTATGAATCAGCATATCAGCGTGATGCCGGTGATGAATACCGCCGTCAGTGGCATGAGTGAAAATGTGCTGAAAATGACAGAAGATATGGCAAAAATGAGCCAAAACATGGCTTTAATGCAAAAAAGTATGAGTACGATGAGCCTTGATGTGGCGAATATGAGTTACCAATTTACCGGCTTAAACGGCTATGTGGGTTCAATGGGGTACAATGTCAACCGAATGGCCGCTCCTATGAAAATGTTTCCTTTTCCTTAAGAGCGTGTTTTAAAAGGGATGGTAAGTATCTGTCCAGAAGTTTTTCAGTATAGCGTACTAAAAATCCGATGTCTTTAAGACATCGGATTTTTGGAATTATTTGTAGAGGCGCTCATCGCGTCGCTCGTCGTCTTCTCTCCACCGTCGTTGGTAGGGGCGCTCATCGCGTCGCTCGTCGTCTTCTCTCCATCGTCGTTGGTAGGGGCGCTCATCGCGTCGCTCGTCTCTTTCTTGCCGCCGCGGGCGCTGTTGGTAGGGGCGCTCACCGCGGCGTTGCTTGGCTTCTTCCATCCACTTTTTCATTTGTTTCCACCTCTCTTCCATCGCCTTCTGCTCGCTCATCGTTTCGTAGCCTGGCAAGGTGAAGGTATTGTCTGGAATATCAACACCGGTTCTGAGGCTGGTAATTTTGTCTCTCACCATCTCACCTCTCTTGCCACCTTTGAGTACCGTCTTCATGGGGACACCGAGCTTCATCAATTTGGCTTCCAATTGCTCGTGTGCCTTAATGCAAGGTGGAAGAGGTATCCCTTTGAGTTTGGGTTTCCGAGACTTGGACATTTGAAACATGGCCTTTATAAATGCCTTGAGGTATGGAACTTCGGCGGCTTTTTGAGAAAAATAAATCGCGGAACACACTTTGTCGTTCGCCTTAACCTGATATTTGACGGTGGGATAGCCGGCAATATCGGGGCCTCTGCCTTTGTTGACTAATTCGGCTTTGACGGAACCTTTCCATGATTGTGGTATACCTCGCTGCCCACCGCGTTCCCCTCTGTTTCGAGACCCACTGCGCTCCCCTCTATCTCGTGGCGATCCGCCGCGTTCCCATCGGTCTTGTGGCGGCCCACTGCGTTCCCATCGATCTTGTGGCGGCCCACCGCGTCTCCATTGATCTTGTGGCGGCCCACCGCGTCTCCATTGGTCTTGTGGTGGCCCACCGCGTTCCCATTGGTCTTGTGGCGGCCCACCGCGTTCCCCTCGGTCTTGCCCAGGCTCGCCACGTCTCTCTCGCGGCGGCTTGGGCGGTGTTCCGATGATATCCATCTCAACCATGCGCTTTTCCTTGGCATTAACCTGATACGCTTTTCCCTTTCCCATATCCATCAGCATGTAGTAGTTAGGATCGGGGGTTTCTATGCGAGCATATTGATCTGACATGATGACTGTTTGCGTATTTCCTTGGCCATCGCTACGCTTGACAACCGTCGCCCCCCAATTACTCGCAGCTGGCATTGGCAGCATGACGACACTGGCACCAGCAATGCCAGCTATTATTCCACGGTGTAAATAATTCATTGGTGAATCCTTCTATACTAATGAAAAATGAAAAATGAAAAATGACTCAATTAATGATAAGTCGATAATTTTGCTAGGAATTTTATTACCCGTTCAGGCATGTCATTTTCAGTTATTTTAACTACGTTCCATATAATATACTGAAAGTATAACGGATTTGGAGAATAAACGGATTTTTAAAAATCCCAGTCAATTGGTAATAATACTACAGCGCCATCTGGAGTCCAAATGTAGGGTAACTCCCAAATAATAATATACCAGTACTTAGTTTATCCTTGCTGCTATTGACATTCAACCCCTTCAGGGTTGAGACCTTTTTGATATTGCTTTCCCCAGGTTCCACCTGGGGCTATTCATATTCAACCCCTTCAGGGTTGGCAAATTTATAATTATTGGTATATTATTTTTTTGGAGTTACCTAGGGTGGAAAGCGTATCCGTTGTACTATCAGTATAGCATTGAAGCCCGGCGTCCAAATGGATGGCCTTCGCCAATGGCGAATGGCGAATGGCGAATGATGTTACGTCAGGTTTCTGGCGAATGATGAATTAAGGGTTAAATTGAATCTTATAAATTCAATTGAAGTTATTAGTCGCTAGGTAGTTACACTGGCTTTAATAATACATACCGAAGGGGCTAGGGTAACAGCGGGGCGATTGCGGGGGAATTGCGGGGGAATTGCGGGGGGTGCTGTCTTGTTATAAACGGTTGCTAGGAGATATTATGGGTTGATTATACAAAATTGTTTTTAATTATTTAGTTATAACAATAGGTTAGTTTAGATAAAATAATCACTATCGAAAATTATAACCCCCGAAAATTTTCTAACACTCGCCTGTTTTATCTTATAAAAATAACGCGATATTATTGATAATAACTAAAATACCGTATTTTACTAATAAAAGTGCTAAAATAGGCCGTGAACGACCTGATGAAAAGCCGCGTATTTTGGTATTAACCCTACTAAAAATACAAGATTTTTTTATAACGATTACGAGTTGAAATAATAATATAGCCACTATTATTGAAAAATAGTTTATTTAATGTTTATAAAACAGTCACTTATATTTTAATCGCACACACAAAAAAATTCAGCCTGTTTGTCTCCCTAGGAACGGAGACAACCCAAAAATTTCTCTTAATATTATCGTGAGTATTGCTTATTAATAGCAATCGTCTCTGATTATGAATAATCATTACGTTTAATGGACTGATAGGAAGTGGTACTGTGCCGTTTATATTTTTAGCTTTACTCCAAAAAATTGGGGGCAAAACATCGAAGATTAAAGTAGGCGCTTTCTTTATATTTCATTTTTACAAAAAGCGTTTTTAAAAATAACGCACGCAAGTGACGCTTGCATGTGCCACGCAGATTTGGATGTCTCTTGCGTCAAAGCGCGTCAAAGCGCGTTTTCCGCTTACAAGAATTTATAAGATTCAATTTAACCCTTAATTCGCATTAATAATCTCTCGCCATTGGTTAATCCCCGAGCAAAGCTATCTAACCAGAGTTTCTGCTCATCGGTGTCAGGCACGGCTACGCCTCTCGACTTTGCTACCATATGATAGGCAATCTGGGGGCTGATGCCTGAGCAGACAAGGATAGCTGCTACCATTACTGCGGATCGGCCGATACCCGCTCGACAACAAATCGCCACCTTTTTGCCACTTATGATTTGTGTTAACAAGGATTGGCTTAATTGAATCGCCTGTGTCATTGAGGACGGGACTTTCCTATCTGTGATGGGAAAAGAAATGAACTCAATGCCATTGGCACCACAAATATCCTTTTCTTCTTTTAAACCAAGCTCATAAATTTCATCGGCCGTCAATAAGGACACCAAAATATCAAGGCTTTGCTCTTTTAAGCCTTTTATTTCATCGAAAAGCCAATCACCGGCACGAAGCCTTGGCATGATGGCTAAATGGCTGGCCTTAAAATCCTTAATCCAATAAATTTCTGGTTGCATAATGATGCTCTTAAAGGCTCACGCTCGGTTTGTAGTAGTCCGGTTTGTAGTAGTCCGGTTTGTAGTAGTCCGGTTTGTAGTAGTCGCTTTAGCGACTATTATTTTCCACCGGCGGTTAAACGAAAACTGTCGTCTGTGCCTAAATATCAAATCAATAATCGGAGCGCCAGCCAATCGCTAAAGCAATTGGCTAAAAGCTAAAGTCCCCTAAAGGGGACTAACTACAAGCCGGTTGAGCACCCATTTTTCATAAACGCACCTATCACACCAATGCCATTAAGTTAAGGGCTTTGCACGTGGGATTGCCCCTACAAACCGTCATGTCGTGTAGGGGCAATCCTTTATGGTTGCCCTCACCGAAAAGCGGTACGATATGGCATTGACCTATCACACCTAAGGCTATGATTACGAAAACAATGGCTCAATAAATTATTTTCCGAAAGGTTTATGTCGAATAATCCTATAAATCAATCGGAGCGCCAGCCAATCGCTAAAGCGATTGGCTAAAAGCTAAAGTCCCCTAAAGGGGACTAACTATACTTTGCACCGTTATAAACTGCGCGCTCAAGTCATTTCGACAGACGGAGAAATCTTGGGCGACACCGGAGAAGTTAGAGCTTTTGTCATTTCGACAGACGGAGAAAACTTTTTGAGAAACCCAAATTCCAGGTAGTTACACTGGCTTTAATAATACGCCCCGACCGATCTCATAGAGGTTTTAAAGTCAGCCCCTTTGGTACGAGATTAATACAAAAAGGGGCACCGCCCCTGGCTTTGGGCGAGATTAATAATGAACAAAGACTTATAAAATCACTTTCAACCAACACGCTTTTATAACTCATTGATTTTTTATGATTCAATTCAACCCTTAATTCGCATTACCAATTACCAATTACCAATTGCAAATTACCAACGGCCTTAACACTCGCCGGTTAATGCCGAAACGTCTATGCTTTAAGTAGACTAATGAGAAAATAAACCTGAATAAATAAATAGGAAAATGTTATTGATAAGCGACTCATTTTACAAACAATTTAATCACGTATTTCTAAGTACAGGACATTTTTTATACTGTCAGTTCTACATAAGGAGAAATATTTGGAAATAGCCATATTTCTCACCGGTCGATCTGACCCGCAATGACTTAAATAACGTATAAAATTCAATGAATTAGCTATTAAATTCATTGTCCGGTACAACGCAGTGATTGGCCCATTTTCATTTTAACGGCTAAAGAAGTACGTTCCGTATATCATAATTGATTGAACCGGTAGGGGTAAAAACCATGTCTTTTTTCCAGCAGAGTCCAAAATCTATCGATTTACCGCTAAAAACGCCCATTCTTGACAGGCCAGTTCCACGCGCACAGCACGTCTCTGTTGATGCCGAGTTTGTCCGTGTCAGCAATGATTTAGAGATAAAAAACTTTGGTGATTCACAGTTAATTGATAATGATTTTATCAACTCCGTGCCACTTAAAGAAGGCGTTGTCTTAACTGTTGATGATGTCGCAGCAAAGCACAATTATCAGACTGAACCGATATTACTAGCGGCCAATGGTACGGCTGAGTTTATAACTTCTTCAGCACTAGAACAAATTGGTAGCGTCACTCTGACAGTAGAAGGCCCCGTCACGGCCCTCGGCCAGGATGGCACACCCCGCACACTCAACCAAGGTGATCCCGTCTATCTGCATGACACCATTGTGACGGGCGCACGTAGTCATATTAAAATCACTTTGGATGATGGCACCCTATTTCAACTGGGGCCTAATTCTCGCGCGAGTCTCGATAAATACGCTTATGATCCCGAAGATGAGTCGGGGGGTGAGTTTGAAACTTTTGTCTATTCTGGTGCCTTTCGTTACACCAGCGGCAAAATCAGCGGCAATAATCAAGGACAACATACGCTCATCAAAACACCCTCGGCTTTGATTGGTATTCGTGGCAGTGAAATTGATGGCAAGGTTGAAGAGGACGGTTCTACTACCGTTTTGCATTTGTCCGGTTTGGTGAGTATTACTTCACGGCATCACTTGGGAGAAGTCATTGTCTATGAGCGTGGCACGTCGGTATTTATTCCCAGTGAAGCTTCACCGCTCAGCATTAACCAACTGACACCTGAGTCTATTGAATCCACTCGTGAACAGTTCCTGCCGTTAAATCTTGAGAGGGCATACAACGCGCCCCTCGGTGCCTCCCCGGTTAATGAGGCGAAGCCCACCCCACGCGAAGAAGCGCCAGCGCCAAGCGAAGAACGGCCTGAACCACGCGAAGAAGCGCCAGCGCCAAGCGAAGAACGGCCGGAGCCACGCGAAGAACGGCCGGAGCCACGCGAAGAACGGCCTGAGCCACGCGAAGAACGGCCGGAGCCACGCGAAGATGGGCCTGAGCCACGCGAAGAACGGCCGGAACCACGCGAAGAACGGCCGGAACCACGCCAAGAACGGCCGGAGCCACGCGAAGAACGGCCGGAGCCACGCGAAGAACGGCCGGAGCCACGCGAAGATGGGCCTGAGCCACGCGAAGAACGGCCGGAACCACGCGAAGAACGGCCGGAACCACGCCAAGAACGGCCGGAGCCACGCGAAGAACGGCCGGAGCCACGCGATGAGGAACCCGTCCTGGGCCCTCAACCGCTCGGCCCAAGCGATGAACCGGCCCCCGGCCCACAATCACCCGGCCCAAGCGATGAACAGGCCCCCGGCCCTCAACCGCCCGGCTCAAGCGATGAACCCGCCTTCGGCCCTCAACCGCTCGGCTCAAGCGATGAACAGGCCTTCGGCCCTCAACCGCTCGGCTCAAGCGATGAACCAGCCCCTAGCCCTGAACCGCTCTACTCAAGCGATGAACCGGCCCCCGGCCCTCAACCGCTCGGCTCAAGCGATGAACCGGCCTCAAGCTATGAAGGGCCTATACCAAGCGATGACAGATTCGCCCTCGGCCCTGAACTGCCCGGCTCAAGCAATGAAGCCGCCCCCGGCACTGAACCGCCCGAATCAAGTGATGAGATATTCGCCCTCAGTCAGGAACCGCCTAGCCCAAGCGATAACAAACTCGTCTTTGGCCTAGAAGCGCCTAGCCCACAGGAGACTTCTTCACCTCCTTCTTCTTCACCTCCTTCTGAGTCAGGGGCACGCAATCCAATTTTTCCTTCCCAGCTTTTGTTCGGAGATGATAACGCATTTGATGCGCCGGGTGATGTGGCTATCAATGATAATAGCATCACAGAATTCATAGAGTCGCAACCTGTTGATAACATTGGGGAAAGTCACAATCCTGCGGGAATGACAGAGCCTAACAGGTTTGACAACGAAGATAACCGGTTTGATAACGAAGATAACAGATTTGATAACGAAGATAACCGGTTTGATAACGAAGATAACCGGTTTGATGGCACTTTTGATATCAATGATGAAGTGACCATTGTCACGGGACGTGTTGCACAAGATGATAGGGCCACTACCCCCAAAAATACCGTCTTGCTTCTAGCGGCTGAGACACTGTTGAGTAACGACATTGGCGATAATCTGAAAATCATAAAAGTCAGCAATGCCGTCAATGGTAGCGTCATCCTTACCGAAAACGGTGATATCGAGTTTATTCCGGCCCTTAATTTTACGGGTATGGCCGATTTTGAATACACAGTCGATAATGGTCAGGGAGATACTGATAAGGCCGTTGTTTTTGTGGAGATAACGCCTGGTACATCGATTGATACCCCGGACACTACCGAAGACACTAACCCCACTGGTAATCCAAACGACAATCCCGACGGGGGTGATCCTTCTGACTTGGAGCCTCAGCCTCGGCCGAATGAGCCGCCAGGGGAAGGTCAACCCGATCCGAGTGATGAGCCTGACTTCGAGGAACCGGTAGGCCCGATTGATGGGCCAATATTAGATGACCAATCGGGACTGGATGAGCAATCGGGGCTGGATGAACAACCACCGCTAGATGACCAATTTCTGCCTGATAACCAGTCTCCGCCGGATAACCCGTTTCCGCCGGATGACCCGTTTCCGCCGGATGACCAACCAGTGTCAAATGACAAACCTCAGCCGAATGACTCGCCAGTCGTTGATAACCAGCGTGAACCAGAAGTACTACAAGCATTAAATGAACGGCTTGAGCCAGAAGTTCTACAAGCATTAAATGAACGGCTTGAGCCAGAAGTTCTACAGACATTAAATGAAGCGCTTGAATCTGAGGTTCCCCAGGCGTTAGATGAAGTGCTTGAGCCTGATGCTCTACAGACGTTGGATGAAGTGCTTGAGCCTGAGGTTCTACAGGCATTATACGAACTTTTTGAGCCGGACGACCAACCGGTGCCAGATGACAAGCCCCAGCCAGATGACCAATCGCCGCCGGATGACCAAACCGTGGTAGATGAACAGCCACCGCCGGATGACCAAACTAAAGTGGATGAACAGCCACCACCGGATGACCAAACCAAAGTAGATGAACAGCCACCACCGGATGACCAAACCAAAGTAGATGAACAGCCACCACCGGATGACCAAACCAAAGTAAATGAACAGCCACCACCGGATGACCAAACCAAAGTAGATGAACAGCCACCGCCGGATGACCAAACCAAAGTAGATGAACAGCCACCGCCGGATGACCAAACCAAAGAGGATGAACAACCACCGCCGGATGACCAAACCAAAGTAGATGAACAGCCACCGCCGGATGACCAAACCAAAGAGGATGAACAACAACCGCCG
>Ga0190344_1000165_pt1 | contig 42123 bp, 29 predicted proteins | sample 48721323_MG_FD_161662 | JGI IMG/M metagenome (GOLD analysis project Ga0190344, IMG submission 161662) | Hydrothermal vent microbial mat bacterial communities from Southern Trench, Guaymas Basin, Mexico - 4872-13-2-3_MG | ecosystem: Environmental > Aquatic > Marine > Hydrothermal vents >... | reverse complement strand
ATAAACAACGCCCGTTTTTAACACACTAATGTCATCAGAACCTTTGCCTTTAACGAGGTGATGACTCAAGTTGGGTTCTTGAGCGGGTATCATTGAAAATTCAACACGTTCTTTAAAAGACAAAAAATTTTCGACGGTAAAGCGAATAAGCATACATGAGCCTGCCTGTTTGTAGTAGGCGATTTATCGCCTTTCTAGGGCCATACTTTAATTTGAAAGCATCCAAAGTATTTTATGGCCCTCAAATGTACTATAGACATCCTAAATAAATTGTAGGACTCCGAGCATGGATGCGCCAATCTTGGACGTCCAAACTCCTCCGGAGTCCAAGATTTATCGATGATGTCCAAACTAAAGTTTGGACTCCGACTGCCAAACTAAAGTTTGGAGTCCTGCCAAACGGACGACTGCCATTGAAAATTTTTACACGATATGAATAACAAAACGGCTAAACTCACTTTTGTGTGTTTCTCCTATTAAATTTTTTATCGTTCCCACGACAAAAGCTGGGGAATGTATACCATGACGATCCAGCATCAAGTGAAAACAAAGCACAAAACTCATCATAACAAATACTCAACGCTAGAGCATTGGAAACAATAATAAATTATAGCAATCCTAGCTGAAGCAACATAGAATAGAAAGGAGGAAGTTGCTTTTCATGCTTTTCATACGGCCCATTTCTTTCTATATCTTTCACGACTTTTTCTCTCATGCGAATTAATTTATTGTTGTTTAAGTCTAATATTTTTTTCATATAGTCAGCTTTTTTGAATTCTTCAGTTCCTTTCTCATACTTAGGTAAAATTTCCAAGGTTAAATCATCATAAACAAAATAGTCTTCTATATCCTTGACTTCGATAGGATTTAAAAAACAGTCTTCACCATATTCATTACCTTTGCGGTGTTCACAAAATTCTTTCTTTGGCTGTTGATTGGTTTTGAGGATTTCACAATCAAAGCCTTCACAAGAAACCGATAAATTACAATAGTCAAAAGTTAAATAGGGGTAAGATGATCTCGGACGAATATGCTCAATATGAGATCGAATATGTGCATTACTTTCCTTCTCGGTTTTAGGGAGTAATTTTTGCTGACAGTAAATACATAACCCACCTTGCTCATAATACAAATGCTGATGAAGAATCAACTTTATATTGTCATCAAACTCATTCCAAGCCAAGGGGCGACTATTTATGAGGTACCGATCAAACGCTTTGCAGCAATCAGATTTATCGATATAGCGCATGTTCATTTCCCGGCTTGTATGATGGAGAGTTTATGTATAATACGCATGATGATAGGATCAGAACGACCTAGATCACTTATCAGTGAGTCTATCAGAATTTTATTGTTAGGCTCATCTATTTTGTCCGGCTGCGATCTTAAGAGTTCAATAACCTCATTAATTCGTTTTTGAGTATCCCAATCCCTTAGCGGCGTCCCCATCACTTCATCCAAAATGTCGTTTGGCTCATTCCCCCTTGTATGAAACCCTTTATCTCTCGCATTAAAACATTCAACTGTTTTTTTCGCGTCATTCATACTTAAAACAAATAAATTATCCGGATGAACCGATGCAATGATGTGTGGAGAATGAGTGACCAAAATAACTTGGTTGTTCCGTTGTATATTGTGGTATAACTTTAAAACTTCTTGTTGCCAAGTAGGATGTAAAGACGTTTCCGGTTCATCGACCATGATAAGGCTGTTTTGCGGGCGTAACTTATCAAATAAAATGGCCTTGTAATAGAGTTGTTTTTCTCCACTGGATAACTCATTAGATAATATCATTGGGCCACAAAAAGATTTGAAAACCGGTTGTTCTGAGTTGATATCCACAAGTACCGTTTTTAAGCTTACCCCTTTCAACAATTGATTAATATCACAAATAGCCTGCTCTATCACTTCTTTTGCGGTTAAATCTCGATGAGCGATGACTTTTTCTTGAACCAATCTAACAATATGGGTTTCTACGGTTTTTCGGTGGGAGAAAATATCAATAGGAAAAACAACCCCATCCGAGTTCATGCCGTCACGGGATGACTTGTCATTAAAAAAGTCTGAAATCGCATTGTTGGATGTTGGTTTTTGGCGCTCGCTATGAACGGCCGAAAAATACAACACCTTAAATATATTTCTTAGTCCATCTTCTGGTAGGATTCCAAAAAAATCAAAATCATTCCGACGAATAATAAAACCTTTTTCTGTTTTTTCTAACTTATAGACGAGTTTAATGTACCGTCCTTTCTTTTTAAGAGGCATTTCTAGTCGTTTAACAGGTTTATTTTCCGATAATTTATTGATTTTAGTTTCAAATTGATGAGCCAATGAGAGCAAGCGTGATTTCTCATCGTTAGAAATATCTAATTCTAATTCTATCTCATCGCAAATAAGGGCATTTTCTTCTTCCTCGTACTTGTGTAACAGGCTTCCAACTTTGAATAGATTGAGGCTTTCAGAAAAAAGTCTTTGTAATAATTGGAGTAAAGAGGTTTTTCCTGAGCCATTTATGCCGGCTATAACAATAGTATCTAAAGTTTCTCCATTACTATCGGTAAAATCTATCGTAACGTCATTAAACATCTTGTAATTTTTAATCTGAATTTTTCTGATTTTCATATTGAATATGACCTCGTATTTTGGTTAATAACTACCTGAGAAGACGTACCATAACGTTCCAATGTCAAGTAAAAACGAAGTACAAACTTACTAGCTATCAGTTTCTAAATAAGTATTTTAAATGGTTAGCCAGTTTGATCTAATAACTCATGTTACGCACCCTCGTTCCCAAGCCTAATGCCATTAAGCCCGTCAGTTGGACTGACTTCGGTAAGTCCAACAAAAGTCGATGATAATTGATAATTTTGTTTTCGTTCGCAAGCGAACGAAAACCTACCCGTGCTCGATTCCCAGTTGTGTTAGCAAGCGTAGGGTGGGTAGCAATGCCATATCGTACCGCTTTTCGGTGAGGGCAACCATAAAGGATTGCCCCTACGCGACATGACGGTTTGTAGGGGCAATCCCACGTGCAAAGCCCTTAACTTAATGGCATTGAGGGTGGGTAGAGGATCGAAACAACCCACCCTTTTCGTTTTGACACCCGTTTGGTGGGTTTAGCATCGCTAGACTTCGGTTCGCTATCGATCTAACCACCCGACGCTCGCTTTAGTCCGTACTTAACCGCCTTAAAACTCAGCACAATTGGTCGGTTTCGTTACCCACCGACGCTTGGCTTTTGCCATGACATGCCATCGGTGGGCAACAACGTTTCGGGTGGTACTATGTACGCCTTCTGTCCGCCTTTAAACGTCCTGGACACAATGAGAAATCCGATTTTTTGGAAAAATCGGATTTCTTTAATATCCTCAAAACCAGACTGTACCCAATAACCACAACAAACATAATATTAAAAACCGGTGGTAGGGCGGATACGTTGGCAAAATACTAGGGCCGATACTCATTATCGATAAGTTTTAAACGGGCGCATAGACTAGCAAATTGAACAGATAAAGTCTATAGGTTTGGCACTTTAAAATTAAATTTCTTTGTTTTGCTGATGGTGTTAACAGAAAGCTAAGCTATTGTTTTAAAATAACGTTTTATTTATATAAATGTTAGCTTTGAATGGCCTACTTTTTGGGAAACATTAGGGATTGGCTCGCGGTGCCGGCGTTAGGCGATAAATCGCCTACTACAAACGGGAATTGATAGTGCTGGGGAGTCCAAGCTTTAATAACACTTACCGAAGGGGCTAATAGAAAAGCCCCAACGGGGCGACATTAATATAGCCAGGGGCATCGCCCCTGGAGGGAAGGAGGGAAGCTAACAAAACCATTATTTTCGGACAACTCTACTATACAAACGTGAAAAAGTGGGCCATGTTGTGGAATTGATAGCGCTGATTTTTTGAATGGCCCACTTTTTGGGAAACGTTAGGGATTGGCTCGCGGTGCCGGCGTTAGGCGATAAATCGCCTACTACAAACGATCACTGTGCCGGTACTGTTAGTACCGAACTCAAAAGCGCTTGCGTGTACGCTTTTTGCGGCTTATCAAATATCTCGGCCACTGTCCCTTGTTCTACTATCTTTCCCTGATACATGACAGCTACTCTGTCAGCGAAGTTCCCGACGACGGACATATCGTGAGTAATCAATAAATAGGTGAGGCCTTCCTTGCGTTGAAGCTTTCGCAGGAGATCAAGTATTTGTGATCGGATTGATAAATCTAAGGCGCTAGTGGGTTCGTCGCAGATAATCAGTTTGGGCTTGACAGCCAGCGCCCTTGCGATAGCAACACGTTGACGTTCTCCTCCTGAGAGTTCATGGGGAAAGCGCGATTTTTTATCAATGTTTAACTCGACTTGTTTCAGTATCTTGTCAATCCGTTCTTGCCTTTTAATATGGCTTTTTTCTATGCCCAGTGCCTGCATTCCCTCTTCAATGATCTCGCCTACCCTCATTCGAGGATTTAAAGAGGAATAGGGATCTTGGAAAATGATTTGGATATCCCGGCGGTGCTGTTTCAATTGCTTTTTCGTCAAACTTAAGCGATCTTCACCCTTAAATTTGATTTTGCCCGTTGTTGGTTCAAGAAGCCTCACTAATGAATTGGCAACTGTTGTCTTGCCACTACCTGATTCGCCTACCAAGGCTAGAGTTTTGGCATCTTCAATCTGCAATGAAATATCGTCAACAGCCTTGACATGATCGACGACACGGCGAAAAAGCCCTTTACGCACCGGAAAATAAACTTTGAGGTTTTCAACCTCTAATAAATTCGCTCCTTCGGGGGGAATTTGGGAAACGGAGGAAATTTCGCGCCGTGTCAGCACGGAGTTGAGCAGTTGTTGGCTGTAGGGGTGTTTGGGGGCCTTGAAAAAGTCCTCGGCCGCTGCTTGTTCGAGAATCTCTCCAGAGCGCATCACAGCCACACGATTTGCCATTTTAGCGACAACACTTAGATCATGAGTTATCAACAAAATTGACAAATTGCGCTCCTTTTGAAGCGATTTGATCAGCTCAAGAATCTGCATTTGGATGGTAACATCCAGCGCCGTCGTTGGCTCATCGGCAATCAACAGCTTTGGCTCACAGGCGAGTGCCATAGCAATCATCACCCGCTGTTTCATGCCGCCAGAGAGTTGATGTGGATACCAAGCAACGCGCTTTTTTGGCTCAGGGATGCCGACGGAATCGAGCAGCTCGATAGCACGATGTTTGGCTAGAGATGTACGCATATCAAAATGCAGTGTTAGCACTTCAATAATCTGTTCACCGACAGTCATAACCGGATTAAGGCTTGTCATCGGTTCTTGAAAAATCATCGAAATCTGCCGGCCGCGAATCTGGCGCATTGATATTTCAGAAAGCGCAAAAATATCCTTTTGATCCTGTTCACCAAACTGAATGGAACCTGATTCAACTAATGCCGCCTCTGGCAAAAGTCTAAGAATGGAAAGCGCCGTGACGGATTTACCGCTTCCCGACTCGCCTACCAGCGCAAACACTTCACCCGGATTGATGTAAAAGCTGACATGATTAACAGCGCTTCGCGGCATCGCTTTGCCGTCATGGCTAAACCGAATACTCAAATTTGCTACACTCAATAAACTGTCATGCTTATTCATGATACGCCTCTTGGATCGAAGGCTCTGCGAACCGCGTCTGAAAAGAGATTAGCCGCCAGCACAAGCCCAAACATAAATAAAAACGCTGCTATCAGCGACCACCAAACCACCGGTTCCCGCGCCAGTTCAAGCCGTGCCGCATTGATCATATTGCCCCAACTGGAAGTCGTGGGATCAACACCAATACCGAGATATGACAATACCGCTTCCGCAAGCACCAGAAAGCTAAAATCAAGCACGACGGTTATCAGCACAATGTGCATCAAGTTGGGCAAAAAATGGCGTTTGATAATCTGGACATTGCTGACACCAAAAACTTGTGCCGCGTGGACATAGCCCAATTCACGCAACTTTAACGTTTCGCCGCGCAACAGGCGACATAAACCTATCCAACTGGTCATGCCTAGAATAATACAGAGAGACAATAGCCTTATATCGGCTCGCTGAACGGCCGTTGGGAAGTGTTCTGGATGATTATCTATCCAAACGTTCAACACCAGCATCGCGGCCGCAATAAGCAAAACGCCTGGAATTGAGCTTAAAGTGGTATATAAATACTGAATCACGTCATCAACCCAGCCTCTAAAGTAACCGGCCATGATGCCGAGACTGATGGCTAAGGGCAACATAATCAGCGTTGTCACCGTGCCGACGATCAGGCCGGTGCGAATGCTCTTAACGGCCTGATAAAAAACATCATTGCCTACCTTGTCTGTCCCGAAAATGTGATAGCCGTCGGCTATCTGGGCAAACCAACTGATAGACAATATCAAAATACCGGTGGCGATAAGCGCAACCTTCCAAGGGATGTCAGTGCGGCCGCTCCAGATTTGTCGCCCAATTTTGGCCATACTGTTCTGACTTTTTCTGGCCTTCAGGAAGATCAAAAGCCAGACAAGACAGCCCCATATCAGCAATGCCCAGAGAATTGATACGAAGGTGCGACGGATGATATCGGAAACCTTGTCGCTGGTGTCTTCATTCAGATGACTTCCCCCATATTTCAAACGCGGATATTGGCGTTGAATGGTTCCGTCTGGCAGTTCGATATTTTCCTTGGCAAACTGAAAAGCGGAAAAGGGTGCTGAATAGGTTTTTTCCTGATGTTGATGCGGTTGCCCAATAATCATATCCAAAACACTGGTGACTTCACCTGAATAATGTGTCCCCGTCTGGTTTTCAGTGTTTTCCAGCGCCGCTCTAAAATGAAACGAGTCAAGGATACCCGTGGTGATGTAGGCCATTAGCACCACAAACGCTGATATGCCAATCTTGCTGCGAAAAACCTCTCGCCAAGTACGCCTCAAATACGGATTACTACGCATAGAAATAATCGCAAACAGGGCCAAGAAAGTGAGCAGAAAAACGAGCCCATCAGTCCAGAGTATAACCACTTTAATATCAAAAACTTCCATTAATTCCATTATGACAGCCTCACTCTTGGGTCAACCCAAGTATAAGAGATATCGGTAATAATAAGTCCAATAATGTAAAGCACGGAACCCAGAAATACCATAGAGCGAACAATCGAAAAATCATGGGACTGGATGGCCTCTATGGTATAACTGCCTAGTCCGGGTATTGCGAAAAAAGTCTCCATGATGAGATTACCCATAAACAGCGCCGGGATGACGACGACAACGCCGGTCAAAATAGGAATCATGGCGTTTTGCAAGACATGCTTAAACAACACCTTCAATTCGGGAACGCCTTTGGCACGCGCCGTTCTCACATAATCTCTATTGATTTCCTCCAGGAAGATGCTGCGATACCAGCGCGTACCAGCGCCCATACCGCTGATCACACCGATGACAACGGGGAGAATCAGAAACCGCCAAGCGTCAAAGCCTAATTCATAGCCGGAAATCGGTGCCAAATGCCATAATTTGCTCATCAAAAACTGACCAGCAATAATGTAAAACAGGCTGGATATGGACATGAGGATGACTGTCAGAACGACACCTAGTGTGTCTATGTGGGTGCCACGAAAAAAGACGAGCAGCATTGCCATAGTGATATTCACCAGCAAACCCACAATAAAAGTGGGCACTGCGATGGCTAAACTGGGCCACATACGCTGGCTGATGTCGTAGTTGATATCCCGTCTGTCCGCATCGGAGGTGCCAAAGTCGAGAAAAAAGAGGCTGATCGATTTTTGGTAGAAAATCGTCTCCTTTACCATATCAAAGCCCTGACTGTCTTTGTTGATAAACAAGGGCTTATCGTAACCGCGCTCATGTTTCCATTGCTGGATCTGTTCTTGGGTAATATGCTTGTCGCCCAAGTGTAAACGCGCCATATCATTGGGCGTGATCACCACAAAAAACAACGCAAAGGTGATAATGTTCACGCCTAAGAGTATGGGTAAAGCGTAAGCGAGTCTTCTAAGAATGTAGTTAAACATACAATTTTTCCTTTATTAAGGCTCAAAGAAATCCCAAGAAATCCGATTTGGAAAAAACGGATTTCTCAAGGATTTCTCAACAGGGTTTCAGAAGTTTTCAGTACTCCTAAGTTTGTACTCCTTGTACTCCTAAATAACTAATTATTTTGAGTCAATACCTCCAGTTTTCGATGTTCACGTTGCTGGTACAGCCTGACAGCCAACACGATTACCACAATAATCAAAATCAGTATCAGTCCCAAAGGCCATAACACCGGTTGGTTGTGTTTTTCACGATATTCCTCACGCGTTTTAGCGTCAATACGCAAGTATTTCAAGCCATTATTCGCTATTGGGTGCGGTTTGACATTCTGTTCCCAGTCATGGTACAGACTGAAATCAAGTGGATGAAATCCCCACATCCAAGGGGCATCGTAACGAAGTATCTCGATCATCTCATCAATGATCTTGAGCCTTGCTTCGCCGTTGTCCATGTTTTTCATCTGTTCAAATAGCGCGTCAAACTTATCGTTTTGATAGTTGGCCGCATTTTCACCGCTATTTTTTACCTTGCTATGGGGCCCATAAAGCAAGAAAAAGAAGTTCTCAGGATCGGGGTAGTCAGCATGCCAACCCCACAAGAAAATCTGGAAATTACCTTTTTGTATTTTCTCCCGAAAACGGCTGTAATCCGTTGCTCGCACAATCAACTGAATATCCAGCTTGGCAAATTGTTTGCGATACCAGTCGAACCTCGATTTGTCGTCAGCACCACCGCCGGTAATATCTAAATACAGGACCAGTGGTTCACCGGTTTTTTCGTTTCTTCCATTGGGATAGCCTGCTTGGGCAAGAAGACGACGGGCGGTTTCTATCGGCTTACGTTTGGCTTTACCGTTAACCCAGTCATAAACATAAGGGTTTATCCCTTTATCCTCTTCTCGGTGGCCGAATATTCCTTGGGGTAATGGGCTTTGAGCCGGGAGGCCTCGTTCGTTTAGAAATATGGAGATAAACTCTTCCATATCCATCGCAATGGAAATGGCCTGTCTCAACAGACGCGCTGACTCAGCAGTGCCTCCCACCACCTGATCGAGCATCATATTAAAGCCAAAATAGAAAATGGTGGGCCTAACGCTTGTTATCAATCGAATCCCTTTGTCGCGCATGTCATCCGTCAGCGTGGCGTTGCCGTCGGCACTGATAGCCACGGCTTGATCAAAATTGTCTGATGAAATGCCTGAAGCGTCGTAATAGCCCTGTAAAAATTTATTCCAATAGGGAATCGTCTCTTTTTCCAGAGTATAAATGGCGCTATCTATAAAGGGAACTGGCTTGCCCGCATCAACCAATAGCCCAAGTTCTTTGTCTCCGGCGGCACCTTCCAACGGATAAACTTCGCCGTGGAAATTCGGATTTTTTTCAAGTATTATCCGATAGTTTGGGTTATTCATTGTTAACATATAGGGGCCGGTTCCAACCGGATACCAATTAAGGCTTATGTTGCGCTTAATAAGCCCTTTTTGAGAATAAAAGCGATCCACTTCTGGAGGTATCGGCGCAAAAAAGGGCATTGCCAGCCAGTACAGGAATTGCGGATATTTACCTTTTATCTTAACTCGGTAAGTATAGTCGTCAACGACTTCAACGCCTGTCAACGGATAGTTCTCTAAGTCAAGGTAGTCTGGCTTTTGCTCATCATTGACTTTCTGAAGGCGTTCATTCAGTTCTCGCAAGCCCACAATATATTCGCTCATCAGCCCATAAATGGGGGAATTGATGCGCGGATGGGCAAGCCGTTTAATCTGGTAAACAAAGTCATTGGCAACCAGTTCACGGGAACCGGTTTTTTCAAAGTCTGACAATTCATGGAGAGTCGAGAGTTCTTGTTCGGAAAGGTTGTGATAAATAAACTGCCCTTGATCGTTACGCGCAAAACAAGGGTGCGGTTGATATTTTACTCCTCGTTTAATAGAGATTTCATAAAGAGAGTGGTCGATTTTTTCGACGGGCGCATTCTCAGGCAATGCGTTGCCGTTAGCATCAAAATACTGTGGCTTGGGCACTTCGGTGGCAGACGACGGGATAAGCGTATAGGGCCGTTTCAGGTAATGATATTGTAGGGGTGGCTCATAAATTTGCCTTATGAACTGGTATTCATCACTGCTGTATGAACGCGCCGGATCGAGGTACTTTAGGCGTGATGAAAACGCTGACAAGCGAATATTTTTGTCGCTGAATGAGGCGGGATATGGGTTATTGTCGCACGCACTCGTTAAAAGTGCTAAAACGATTAAAAGAACGGTTTTGGTAAAACGCATAAATGCTCCTTGGTAACGAATACAAATTAAGAATGAAAAATGAAAAAACTAGGAAAGCTCAACAAAGGGGGGTAGTCTGCTTTAGCAGACTTGAGCTTTTAGCCTGGGGATTTATCCCCAGGCGAGATTTTGGGCTAACCATCAAAAACTGGCGAGATTTTGGGCTAACCATCAAAAACGTGATCATCGAGTTATAAGTCTTTGTTCATTATTCATTATTCATTTTTCATTCTTAATTCGCTTTTGTTGTACTTCATTAACCATAATATAATACAGTATTTCAGCACCTAGCTTGAGATGGGGCAATGGCGCACCTTCGTTGTCCCCGTGGTAATTGATGGGAGGGCCCATGTCGGTACCAAACATGGGGCCGCAAGCCAATAACTCCGGATAGCCTTTTGCGTCAGTGCCGCCACCGGTAGCCAAGCGCGGACAATCTCGCCCGGTGACTTGACGAAATGCGGCAAAGACTCGTTGAAATGCGGCACTGTCTGGATTGCGAATGTCCGGCGCATACTTGGTGGTTGTGTTGAACTTGACACGTCGGCCCGGATACGCGTTATCAAAACGTTTCACGAGTTGATCAAATACATAGCGGAAACGACTTTTTTTACCTAGCAATAAACCTTCCGTTTTGCCATCCCAGCCTTGGCTATAATGGCCTATTGCATAGCGAATGTCAATTTTAAGGCGCACTTCATCCTGCTCGGTATCAGTGACAAATTGGGTGAGCGCATAAGTTGTGCCCACCTCAAACACGTCATCATAGGCGCTAAGCAAGTCTGGATGGTTTTCGCCCAATACCTTGGTGCCCCATCCCCACTGAATAAATTGGGCCATTCGACCAATCGCGTTGTTAGCCAATTGCTGAGTGTTTACCAAATAGGCGAGGAAATTTGCTAATGAAACCAACGGGTTGGCGCCATCTCGGCGATTTTCATGGGGCGCTGAACCATGTTGAGCGCCCTTGACTTTTGTGGTAAGCAAAACACGATCACTGCCGTTGGCATAAGAAACGTTCAACTCAGCGGCGCGATAGTACGGATCATCAAAGTCGAAATGTTTGTAAAGCGATTTCACTTGATTCGCAAATTGCGCCGCCACCTTACTGGAAATGGCTTTAATGGTGGCGGTGGCTACGTTTGGAATTTGGTTAACTGGCCCGTTTGACGTGTTAAGACTTTCGATCCATAACACATTTCTAAATCCACTTTCAAGAGCGGACTTTTGATTCACTGCGAGAGAGGTGTGTTGGCTAGGGCTGTGTTGGCGTGGTAACCAAAACACCGGCCGTTCAATGCCCTTTTCGGCGCGGATACACCAGCTGGCATCAAAGACAATCCCAAAATCGGGTTTTTGTTTTTCGTTCGCTTTCAAGTAGCGGTGCGTTGCCATACTGGTTTCTTCTGAGGTATCGAAGATTAGCTCAAACGTAAAACCGTCTAGGGCCTTGGGATTATCATCAAACTGTTTTGCTAAGGCTCTTAGCACAATGAAAGTGCTAATCGCTGGGCCTTTGTCGTCGATGGTGCCGCGGCCCACCAGAAAAGGCATTTCTTCTCCCATATAGAGGCGTTTTTCGATACGAGGCTCAAAAGGCCGGTCGCTACCGCCGGGTGGTACGGTATCGATATGAGTAATTAGCGACACTTTCCGAGGGCCATTACCGAGCCGAAAGCCAAATAGCCAGTGGGGTGAGTTGCTTGCGTGCCAGTCAAAAAAACGGAATTTGAGCGTTTTTTGGCCTTGGTTAAAGGCTTCGGCCCTTTTTCGCAAAAAGTCTTTAACCCGATTGAGATGGGCTTGCAAATTTTCCACCCCTTTGTAGGTGGGTATCTTGACAATCGCGCTGGTTTCTGTTATCCAAAGCGCGTCCCAATAACAGTCAAGCAGTTTTTCAGCCGCTTTATCTGGGCAAATCGTTTCAAGAACGTTTTCGCCATTGGGTAGGGAACTGTCATTAGGCGCGGCGACTGCCGCCCCACTGCTAAAGAGCAAGGTATTGAATGTCGCCACTACCAATATTGATAGTCGCCAGTTTTGGACGTATTTCATAAAAGTTTTTTCCTCGTTATGTGCGGAATGTACATATGCGTGTGAAAATGAAAAGTCTACGCGGTTTTACTGAAAGTACAACGGATACGCGAAATAAACGGATGGAGTACAGCTAATTACGCGGATAAACGAATTTACCAACGGGCCTCAACTCTGAAAGGGAATTAACAATTAATCATTAATCATTAATCATTAACTATTAATACGGGCCTCAACCCCGAAGGGGCCTCCTGTGAATAACCTGAGAGTACAACTAATTACGCGGATAAACGAATTTATCAACGGGCCTCAACCCCGAAGGGGAAAATAGCTTATGTAACAATTAATTATTAATTAAGAATTATTAATTTGGACGATTGTTTGGACGACGGCCATTAGTTAGTTTGGACGACTGCGCGTGAGGCGATAAATCGCCTACTACAAACGGGCCTCTCATGCAATGAGTTGTCTTATAATTCGCTTATCCGCGTAATTCGTTGTACTTATCGCACTTTGAGCAACGCTACCATAAAGTCCCAAATTCTGCCAACTGTCCCAATGTGAAGTCTTTCATCTGGGGAATGTAGATTTTCGTTGGTGGGGCCAATAGATATCATATCCATGCCCGGAATTTTTTGGCCGATGATGCCTGATTCAAGTCCAGCGTGGAGAGCCTTTACGACGGGTTCTTTATCAAACAATTCTTTATAAATCTGACGGCTTTTAGCCAATAGCGGCGATGCCATATTGGGTTGCCAAGCGGGATAGCGAGTATCGCTATGGGCTTTGGCTCCGACTAGTCGGGCCGCGGCTTCAATTTGGTAAGTCAGTGCTTCGAGCCTTGATTCGACCGAACTTCGTTGGCTGGTTAGGACTTTTAGTTGGCCGTTTTTGAGAGTGATTTTGGCAAGATTAGTCGAACTTTCTACGAGGCCTTCAATCTCAGTAGACATGGCCGCTACGCCATGCGGTAGCACCTGGAGAAAATCAATCACAGTGTAGGTGTCTTCCAAGGTAATGGCCTGATCCGAGGTTTTCTCAGTCGCCTCGACTTTGATAAATAAGTCTGGCTCGGTATTTTGGTATTCAGCCTTTAAGGTTTTTTCGGCCTCCAACACTTTTGTTTTGAACATTTCAATCTGGTTTTCTGGAACAAATACAACCGCCTCAGAATCCCGAGGAATCGCATTGTGGGCCGTACCACCACTGATGTGAGTTAACTGAATATCGACTTGCTGTGTTATAAAATACAGTGTTCGGGCAAGGACTTTGATAGCATTTGCCCTTTGGGCGTTGATGTCAATCCCAGAATGTCCGCCCTTCATTCCGCCAGCCTTGATTTTCATCAGTTGATAATAAGGGCTAGGCACCTCGGCCCATTCAACGGGTACAGAAATATAACTGTTAAGGCCGCCAGCACAACCGATTATAAAATTCCCTTCACCCCCACCATCAAGGTTAATCAAGATTTTCCCGTCAATAAACGCCGGTTCTAGCGCACTCGCCCCGACTAAACCCGTTTCTTCCTCTACCGTGAACAGTAATTCCAGTGGTGGATGGGAAAGTTCCTTATCCAGCGCCAAAGCCATCGCTATCGCGACACCAATGCCATTGTCAGCGCCCAAGGTAGTTTTATCAGCCGTCAGCCATTCTCCATCATAAATGAATTTAATGGGGTCTTTGCTAAAATCATGGTTAGAATCAGGCGTTTTTTCACAAACCATGTCTAAATGCCCCTGAAGGACAACGATAGGGGAGTTTTCATAACCGGATGAAGCCGGCACTTTAATTAAGACATTTCCCGTATTGTCGGTTTTGGCGTCAAAATGGTTTTCTTTAGCCAAATTAATCACCCAGTTTCTGATAGCCTTTTCGTTGCCAGAACAACGGGGAATTTGGCTTAGCTGTTCAAACAACTTTAAAATGTCATTGGTTTTATTGTGTTCAAATGTCATTATGGTGTTCCTTATAGGAAAGCAAATTAATGAAACTCTGTGTAACTCCGTGTCTCTGTGTTGAATAATTTCAATTGTGGGCCATAACTTAATTTAAAAACATTCAAAACGTTTTATGGCCCCCAAAATCGAAAGTCCAAATAACCCTAAAAATATAGATAAATAACCAAACTAAAGTTTGGACTCCAGTTGTTTAATAATTCGTTTATCCGCGTAATTCGTTGTACTTATCGTAATTCATCAACTTAGCGAATCGGCGGCGCGTATTGAATGCCGCCTTTGTTCCATAGCGCATTTAGGCCGCGTTCAATAGAAAGTGGCGAATCCTTACCGACGTTGCGGTCATAGATTTCGGCATAGTTGCCGACTTGTTTAATGATATTGTAGGCCCAGTCGTTGGATAAGCCAAGCACTTTGCCCATATTTCCTTCTACGCCGAGTAGCCGCTTGATGCCCGGATTGGTACTGGTTTTCATTTTATCGACGTTTTTCGAGGTGATGCCCATTTCTTCAGCATTGATGAGCGCAAACAAGCTCCATTTAACCACGTTAAACCACTCATCATCGCCCTGACGCACTACGGGGCCTAAGGGTTCTTTGGAAATGACATCGGGTAACACCATCGCACTGTCAGGCTTGGCGAGCTTGAGGCGTAGGCTGTAGAGTTGAGATTGGTCGCTTGTCAAGACATCACAGCGGCCTACTTCAAAGCCCTTAATGGTTTGTTCGGATGTGTCAAAAACGACTGGCGTGTATTCCATTTGGTGTTCACGGAAATAATCGGCCAGATTGAGTTCCGTTGTGGTGCCGGTGTCAACACAAACGGTGGCGCCGTCCAGTTCTCGTGCGCTTTTTATCCCCAAGGCTTTGTTGATCAGAAAACCTTGCCCATCATAATAAGTGACACCGGTAAAGTTAATACCCAGTGCGGTATCACGAGTGAGTGTCCAAGTGGTATTTCGAGACAGTACGTCAATTTCACCAGACTGTAGGGCGGTAAAACGCTCTTTTGCTGTCAGCGGGGTATATTTCACTTTGTTAGCGTTACCAAAGATGGCCGCTGCCACGGCCCGGCAAACATCCACATCAAGTCCCGTCCAATGGCCTTTATCATCCGGTACCGAGAAGCCGGGTACGCCGGTGTTGACACCGCATTGTATAAAGCCCTTGTTTTTGACCGTCTCAAGTGTGGTATCGGCCGAGGGGGTGGTGTCGGCTGCCTTGGGCGTGGTTTCGGCAACGGTGTGCGTGTTAGGGGTGGTCAAAATCATAACCAAGCCTATCGTGCCTACTGCGAGCAATAAGGCGACGGCGGTTAAGGTGACTAAAAAACGTTGGTTTTTCATAAAGTTATTGTTCAGTTATCAGTTATCAGTTATCAGTTATCAGTTATCAGTGTCAGACATCTGGAGTCCAAACTTTAGTTTGGCAGTCGTCCAAACACTGCCATTAAGTTAAGCAACAAAACACCTACAAAAAGTATAAATAATAAAGCGCGACAGAGGGCCATAACTTAATTTGAAAACATTCAAAACGTTTTATGGCCCCCAAAATCGAAAGTCCAAATAACCCTAAAAAATATATGTAAATAACTGGGGCCCCTGCCAAACGTTAGTTTGGACGACTGCCAAACTAAAGTTTGGACTCCATTCAAACTCACGATATTATCAACTTAGCGAATCGGCGGCGCGTATTGAATGCCGCCCTTGTTCCACAGCGCATTTAGGCCGCGCTTAATGGAAAATGGTGTAGTACAGCGGATGATCTCGCTCCGCTCGTTACTGCGTTTGACGAACCGATGGTTCGCGTAGCCGTTGTACTATCATTTATAATCGTATGGGTTTTTTACACATAAAAAGTTTAAATTTGTATTTAAAACAATCGTTTAGTGACTCTAAAATAATCACTCGTAAAAATTATAACCCCCGTAAATTTTCTAACACTCGCAGGTTTTAGGTTATTAAAATGACTAATTATTATAGATAATAAATAAAAGTCCGTATTTTTATAAAATACGGCTAAAATTTGCCCTGAATTACCTGTTGAAAGACGGCGTTTTTTGGTAAAAACTCTATAAAAAATACGGTTTACTATTATAACGACTACTCTTTAAAATAATAAGATAGGCCCTGTGATTACAAAAACTGTTAATTATAGCTTATAAAACAGTCATTTATCTGTGAGGAGTACACAAAAAAATTTTCAACTGCTTGGTATCCCTAGAAACGGAGACCCCCCAAAATTTATCTAAATCTTATCGTGAGTATTGCGTATTAATGGCTACCGTCTCTGATTATGAATAATCATTCAGTTGGAGAGACTGATATATAGCGGTACTGTGCCGTTTATATTTTTAGCTTTACCCCAAAAAATTGTGTGCAAAATCTCCAATCTTCAAGTAGGCGCTTTTATGACATTTCATTTTTACAAAAAAAGTCATCAATCCGGTGGTTAAAATCATAACCAAGCCTAGCGTTGCCCCTGGCTTTAATAATACTTACCGAAGGGGCTAATAGAGGTTAACATTTTCCAGGGGCGTTGCCCCTGGCTTTAATAATACAATATAGCCAGGGGCGTTGCCCCTGGCTTTAATAATACTTACCGAAGGGGCTAGAGGTTAACAAGGAAAGCCCCAACGGGGCGAGATTAATATAGCCAGGGGCATCGCCCCTGGCTGAAAACTGATCACTGTTCACTGAAAAACTGATCACTGAATTAAAGAATCTGGCTTAAAAATAATTGCGCTCGCTCCGTTTGTGGGTTATTGAAAAACGCTTGCGGTTCATTCTCTTCAACAATCTCGCCGCCATCCATAAAGATAATTCGGTTAGCCACCGTTTTGGCAAATCCCATCTCGTGGGTGACGCATAACATGGTGATACCTTCTTGGGCAAGTTCAATCATGACGTCTAGCACCTCTTTAATCATTTCTGGATCGAGTGCTGAAGTGGGTTCGTCAAAGAGCAATATTTCCGGATTCATACATAAGCTGCGGGCAATGGCAACTCGTTGTTGTTGCCCGCCTGATAATTGGCCGGGGTATTTATGCGCTTGTTCTGGAATATGCACCCTTTCTAAGTATTTTATGGCGATGTTCTCGGCCTCTTTGCGGGGTATCTTGCGTACCCATATTGGCGCGAGGGTGCAGTTTTCTAGTGCGGTGAGATGTGGAAATAGATTGAATTGCTGAAAGACCATCCCGACTTCTCGGCGCGTGTGTTCGATGTGTTTTAAGTCGTCATTGAGTTCGGTGTTAGCGACGATTATTTGGCCTCGTTGATGTTTTTCAAGGCGGTTGAGGCAGCGGATTAGGGTTGATTTTCCGGAGCCTGAGGGCCCACAGATCACAATGTTCTCGCCTTTGTTGACGGTGAGGTTGATGTCTTTGAGGACGTGAAATTGATCGTACCATTTGTGTACGTTACGCATTTCTATCATTACTTTGTTTGAATCGGACATGATTTCTACAAGGATTCGTTATAATAAAGGATTTTTAAACTGCAATAACTACAAGGATTGCATATAAGAAAGGATTTTAAATCGCTATAACTACAAGGATTCGTTAATCGATACGGATTTTAAATCGCTATAGCTTATGAAGGGATTTTAGTTTAGAGCGTAAAATCATTCTTTTCTTCTCAAAAATATTTGCTGATTGAATCGCTTTCTTCGGAACGTGTTTATTTTTCAAGGAAAGTTTCAATTTTATCGAATTTGTTCATGGCGAGAAATTAGCGAAGAAATCCTTTTTTATATACAATCCTTGTAGTTATTGGTTTAGTTGCGTTTATGTCCGGTATGTAATTTGTCTTCTAAATGCTGGCTATAACGGGACATGCTAAAGCAGAACATCCAGTAAATTACTGCGACAAAGACATAGCCTTCTATCGCGTAACCTAACCAGTGAGGATCGGCGAAAGCCGCTTGCACAACGGCTAATAAATCAAATAGCCCGATGATGAGTACCAGTGTGGTGTCTTTAAAAAGTCCGATAAAGTTATTGACGATACCCGGAATCACCAGCTTCAATGCTTGGGGCAAAATGATTAATAGGGTGCTTTTCCAGTAGCCAAATCCCAGGGCTTCGGCCGCTTCATATTGGCCTTTTGGAATGGCTTGCAAGCCTCCGCGCACTACTTCTGCCATATACGCGGATGAAAATAAAACAATGCCGATCAGTACTCGTAGCAGTTTGTCGAAATTAACGCCTTCGGGTAGGAAGAGCGGTAACATGACTGAGGCCATAAATAGCACTGTGATGAGCGGTACACCGCGCACAAATTCAATAAAAACAATGCACAATGATTTCACAATGGGCATATTATCGGCCCGTCGCCCTAGTGCTAATAATATGCCGATGGGTAAGGATAAAACAATGCCAATTGTTGCCAAAATCAGGGTGAGCATTAAGCCGCCCCATTTGTCGGTTTCTACGATTTCCAGTCCAAGCGCGCCGCCATGGAATAGGTAAAAGGCGATGATGGGATAGCCCACTAGCGTAAAAATGATTAGCCAGCCTTTTTTGGGAAAGTTTTCAATCAATAGTGCAATGATGAGGACTGCAAACAGCACAAAGGCGAGATTGACGCGCCAATAGGCGTCGGCTGGATAAAAGCCGTACATGAATTGGCTGAAACGGACATTAATAAATACCCAACAGGCGCCGCCGCTGGTGCAAGCGTCACGGTTTTGTCCGATCCAGTCGGCATTGATAAAGGCCCACTGCACGATGGGCGGTATGATGAGATAGATCAGATAGAGACTTAAAAATGTCAGTATCGTATTGAAAAATGAGGAAAAAATGTTTTTTCGTAGCCAGCCTAATATGCCTACCGATGTGATAGGCGGTGGCAAGTCTGGGTGTGGTTTATAAGCGATCATTATCTACCTTTTTACGTTTTTTCCCCAGGTTGCAGCCTTATCCTTATACACAAGTCTTTTGGATACCGGGTGCATTCCTGATAAGTACAACGGATACGCGTTCCGAAACGGATATTTTTAATGGAGCCCCAATGTGGGGCCTAATCTTTAAAATTCATAAAAATCAAGTATTTAAAAACTTATGTATAAGAACAAGAGGTTGCACCTAGGGCTATTCACTCAATTCGTTTATCCACGCAATTCGTTGTACTACCACGCAATTAGAGAAACTCAATTCGTTTATCCGCGTAATTCGTTGTACTACCGCGCAATTCGTTGTACTACCGCGCAATTCGTTGTACTACCGCGCAATTAGAGGTACTAAATTCGTTTATCCACGCAATTCGTTGTACTACCGCGTAATTAGTTGTACTACCGCGCAATTAGAGATACTCAATTCGTTTATCCACGTAATTCGTTGTACTACCGCGCAATTAGTTGTACTACCGCGCAATTAGAGGTACTCAATTCGTTTATCCACGTAATTCGTTGTACTACCGCGCAATTAGTTGTACTACCGCGCAATTAGAGGTACTCAATTCGTTTATCCACGTAATTCGTTGTACTACCGCGCAATTAGTTGTACTACCGCGCAATTAGAGGTACTCAATTCGTTTATCCACGCAATTCGTTGTACTACCGCGCAATTCGTTGTACTACCGCGCAATTAGTTGTACTCAGTTGCTTGTGTAGTTGTACTCTATGGGAAAGTGCCTGAATAAGGATAAATCACTCACAACTTACCTCTCTACTAACATAACTCGACGATTATACCAATTCATAAACAACGAAATCGTCAAACTAATAATAAGATAAACGGCCATCGTCATCGCAATCACTTCAACCGCTTGCCCCGTCTGATTAAGTGTCGTTCCCGCAAACACGGCCACCAAGTCTGGATAACCGATCGCGGTAGCCAACGACGAATTTTTCGTCAGATTAAGATACTGACTCGTCAACGGTGGAATAATAACACGCATCGCTTGAGGAATAATCACCAATCGCAAAGTTTGAGTTTTATGCAAGCCGAGCGCATAAGCGGCCTCAGTTTGCCCATAGTTAACGGCCTGAATACCAGAGCGCACAATTTCAGCAATAAACGCGGCCGTATAAACCGTTAACGCGATTAATAGGGCCGTGAGTTCAGGGATCACAGTGATACCGCCGCGGAAATTAAAGCCTTTGAGTTCTGGTATCTGCCAAGACAGCGGTACACCAGCCACCCAAAAGGCGAGTAATGGCAACCCAAAAAGCAGGGCAAGAGCAACGTAAAAAACGGCAAAGGTTTTACCCGTCCTATCAAGACGACGCGTTGCCCAGCGTTTTAAAACCACTACCAACACGATAGCGACTAATAAAGCCATCCAGACGAGCGAAAAACCTGGCTCAAACACCGGCTCAGGCAAATACAAGCCACGAATATTAAGGTAAGCCACATCGCCGACTTCCCAACTTTGGTGTGGGTGTGGCAAAGCCCGTAGTACGGCAAAGTACCAGAAAAAAATTTGCAACAATAACGGTATGTTACGAAAAGTCTCAATATAAGCGGCGGCGAGTTTAGCAACCAACCAGTTATGAGAAAGCCGCGCAATACCGATAATAAACCCGAGAAGGGTGGCAAAGACAATGCCCAAGGTTGACACTAAAAGGGTATTGAGTAATCCCACGACAAAAGTGCTGCCGTATGTGGACATTTCGTTATACTCAATCAGCGTTTGGATAATACCAAAGCCGGCCTCGTTGAATAAGAAATCAAAGCCAGTGCTAATACCTCGCTTTTCGAGATTCTGCAATGTATTGCCGACAATGTAAACAAAGAAAGCAATTACTGCTGTTAACACAATCGCCTGAAATACCAGCGCACGAATGCGAGGATCATTCCAGAAGGGTGGCTTAGTTGGAACGAGTTTCTCTTGCGGATCAATCGCCATGCGTGTTTCCTTATATATATAGATTTTCAGATAAAGATTTTGGCAGGAGTTCAAGATTTATCTTGGACAGGAGTCCAAGATTTATCTTGGACGTCAATGGTTTTTAGATAAATATTTTCAGAGTTGAAACCTTCAAGTCTTTGGATGTGTTCAAATTAAAGCATGGCCCTCTCTCGCGCTAGATTAATCCATTGTGCGACTCAGTGACTAAAAGAATACCCAGAATCCCTGGGGCGATCAGAAGGCTATATTAATGTCGCCCTCCTGGGGCGATCAGAAGGCTATATTAATGTCGCCCCGTTGGGGCTTTTAAGGGCGGTGCCCTTAATCTCAATCAGAAGTTTTTATAAATCCTTGATTTCATAATAATTAATTCAACCCTTAATCCGCATTACTAATTGTAGTAGGACTCAGTGACTAAAAGAATACCCAGACTCAATCCGCTTATTCCCCAAATCCGTTCTGATTCTAACGGATGAAAGTTGATACCTTATCAAAGTGCCAACCCCGTAGGGGTTGAATATGAATAGCCACAGGTGCAACCTGTGGAAAATGTGCCCCCAACGCGCCAACCCCGTAGGGGTTGAATGTTAATAAGTCTGGTATTGATATAATCAATAAAATTCAACAAGTTATACATTTCAACAGTTACAATCAGAATCCGTTGTACTAATTGTTATTTGGGCGGTTTCGTTTGAGGGCCATAAAATACTTTGAATGTGTTCAAATTAAAGCATGGCCCCCTATCGCGCTAGATTAATCCATTGTACGACTCAGTGGCTAAAAAAATACCCAGACTCAATCCGCTTATTCCCCAAATCCTAAGTACTAATTGAAAGGTGTCAATTGATATATATCAAGGATTTACTTTTTTAGCATTCCATAATGTTCGCTCTCGTCGAGGCGATCAATTTCTCTCTTCTCGGGGGCGATGCAAAAGTTTTTCGCGAAAAACGCCTTCCGAAAGGAATGTGTAAAAATGTCCCTTTTTCATAAAATTGGGGATATAATTGAATTTAATGGTAGAGCGGAGAACTTTGGTGATTTTTTAAGACGTGTTAGCCCTTTAGATAAAGGGAAACGCTCCAAGTCAAAGAAATCAGAGTTTTTTGAAAAATAGTATAGGTCAGTAATCTAAATATTTCCGCCTGCACTAGTACCTTGTCAGCTTTCTTCTTTCTTAAAGGGTAATTTTCTTTCGCGGTGGTGAGTTTAGTTTAACTTCGTTGAAATTCACCCAAGCTAAAGAACTAGATGCGAATGTGGTTTTTGGGGATGAGGGATTGGAATAGGATTTAACGGATTAAAGGAGGCCGACAGTATTATTTACAATGTTCGATAAACAACTAACTGGAGCGATATTTATGTTCAAACAAGAAAATAGTCTTTCAATTCCGCTCAATCCCAAAATGAGCCAAATCATTGTCAATATCGCTTATCATGAAGGTCAAAGTGTTATTGAATGGGTCGAAAAGATATTGCAAGAAGCGATATATCAATACGCATTGCCCAAAGATAAGCCGTTGACTGAACAACTGAGTGCCTTAGAGCGTCTCAAACAACATCGAACTCAGATATTAGCCGAACGAAACAATCAACCGCTTAATATCGACATAACAACCCTACTTCAAGACATACGAGAAGAAAGAGATGCCGACTTCGTTGCCAACTTTAACACGACCACCTATTGTCATTGATGCAAACCTAGCCGTTTGGATCGTTTTACCGGTTGCAGCGGCTATGGAAAATTCTGTTGACCGATTAGCGCAATGGCATAAGCAGAAAAGACGGATTGTTGCCCCTGACTTATGGATAGCGGAATCAACCTCTGTCATCCGTCGCCTAGTTTATTTCAAAACGATTTCTTTAGAAGCTGGAGAAAGGGCCATTGAAGACTTATTTTCATTAGGTATAGAAACCATTCCGCTTGATTTGCAAATATGTCAAAAAGCATTTGGGTGGGCAACCAAATTACAGCAATCAAAAATTTACGATAGCCTTTATGTCGCTCTCGCTGAATTGATGAATGCTGAACTTTGGACCGCCGATAAACGATTGTATAATGGCGCAAAACAAGTGGGCATAGAATGGGTACACTGGATTGGTGAAAAAGATGAACCTGACGACAGCTAAGTAATTGTCCATAAATAACTTGTTATTTGGGCCGTCTCGTTTGAGGGCCATAAAATACTTTGGAAGTGTTCAAATTAAAGCATGGCCCTCTCTCGCGCTAGATTAATTCATTGTACGACTCAGTGACTAAAAAAATACCCAGAATCCCTGGGGCGGTGCCCCAGGCTGTATTAATGTCGCCCTCCTGGGGCGGTGCCCCAGGCTATATTAATGTCGCCCCGTTGGGGCTTTTAAGGGCGGTGCCCTTAATCTCAATCAGAAGTTTTTATAAATCCTTGATTTCATAATAATTAATTCAACCCTTAATTCGCATTATATGCTATTTAACATATGATTCTGAGGCTGTGCGAATTAGCCGAATCAATCGAATAATTGTTCTACTTTTATCGTTGATGTTTGGGAAGTTATACTCACAGGGAATCTGAACTTCTCCCTTTCCATCTTGCCATGGATACTCGCTATTGTCTTTTCTAATATCATTCTCATCGCATGCGGGTGCCAGCACCTCAATTTCACGAGCAATACGCCGTATTTCTGAAATTTCCCAACGTGAGATTTCGTTATCATCATTTATAATCGTATAGAACTGACGCGCAATAATAGGTAGGTTGCGTGCGACATAAGCATGAGTTTTTCTGACATTTTCATGCCCATTAGCCATAGTCAGATAGGCTTTACAAACTTTCTCAGAGGCCATTTGGAGAAAGTGAAGCCGGTGACATTTTTCTGCATTACCACTAACGAGAATTTCTCGCGCTTCAAGATCCGATAGTGCCTGTTTCGCGTAACCTCTTGCCCAGTCTTCATCTGTTGCTGGCATTGTCATTTTTCTCGGCCATAAACTCTTTGCCAATCGTCCAAGCATGAGTCCCAAAATTAATTTTTCCGTCACGGAGGTGCTGGTACTCCCTTGGCGATATTTCAACAATCATTGATGGATATTCAATCCCGTGTGCGGGTTCTGCAGTAAAGGCAATGGGTTCGATGCCTCGTTCAATCGTCCCTTTCACGACTTCTAACAGCTTGATTGGCACATCGGGATTCTTTTCATGGATTGGCTCCAAAAGAAAAACGCGCTGAAGGTTTGGCTCAACGTCAAAATGGGCTTTTGCTAGATTTTCAGCAGTTTCACGTTTACTTTTTCTCATAGTCAATTTTTCATATTTGGGTTTTGCCGACCTTAACAAATGTTTTTTTGTGTTGGCAGCAACGTAAAGTTAGGCAATTTTATAGCAAGCGTAGAATGGCTAGAACGGGGCGTAACCCATCAAAAAACGACACATTGTCAAAATTCAATTTTCAATTATATTAATAGCCATAAGGTTGACCAAAAAAGCGTCAATGGGTAGAACAAAAGCATACCATCATAATGAGAGATATAGTCAAGCTTTTTGCCAAGGGCGATGCCTCAATGCCATTAAGTTAAGCTTTTGGGTGAGGGCAACCATAAAGGATTGCCCCTACATTACATAACGGTTTGTAGGGCAACCACAAGGGATTGCCCCTACACTTAATGGCATTGGGGCGATGCCTAGGCTATATTAATGTCGCCCTCCTGGGGCGATCAGAAGGCTATATTAATGTCGCCCTCCTGGGGCGGTGCCCCAGGCTGTATTAATGTCGCCCCGTTGGGGCTTTTAAGGGCGGTGCCCTTAATCTCAATCAGAAGTTTTTATAAATCCTTGATTTCATAATAATTAATTCAACCCTTAATCCGCATTACTAATTGTAGTAGGACTCAGTGGCTAAAAAAATACCCAGAATCCCTGGGGCGATGCCCCAGGCTGTATTAATGTCGCCCCGTTGGGGCTTTTCGCCTGGGGCGTTGCCCCAGGCTGTATTAATGTCGCCCCGTTGGGGCTTTTAAGGGCGGTGCCCTTAATCTCAATCAGAAGTTTTTATAAATCCTTGATTTCATAATAATTAATTCAACCCTTAATCCGCATTACTAATTGTAGTAGGACTCAGTGGCTAAAAAAATACCCAGACTCAATCCGCTTATTCCCAAATCCGTTGTACTAATTCAAATGTGTCAATTGATATATATCAAGGATTTACTTTTTTAGCATTCCATAATGTTCGCTCTCGTTGAGGCGATCAATTTCTCTCTTATCGGGAATATCGGAATAAGTTTTTTGCGAAAAACGCCTTCCGAGAGGAATGTGTAAAAATGTCCCTTTGTCATAAAATTTTGGATAGAATTGGATTTAATCATTAAAAATAAATGACTTATAAACACTTATTGACTGAAAGTGATTTTAGAAGTCTTTTTTAGGCTAAAATTGTTGTCCCAAAAACTTTTATAAAATGTTCATTCTACATTCTACATTTTTCATTTTTAATTATTAACATGGAGTATTTTCAATGAAAGTAGAAATCTGCAATTTAGGTGTTATCGACAACGCTTCTATTGAGTTAAAACCTTTAACGGTTTTTATTGGTGAAAATAGCACAGGTAAAACATGGGCAGCTTACACGTTATCCGCTATCCTTGGGCAATATGGATACCAAAAATACCTGAAAGCCTTTTCAGACGGTAAAATCCAACAGACATATCCTCCTTTAGATAATGCGATCTCGCGCCTACTTAATGAAGGTAATGCCCAAATTGACTTAAGAAAATTTGCCAACGACTACGCACAAGCCTATATTAATGATGTGGCGAGTCTTGCGCCCGGTTGGATGCAGACATTGATGGCAACGAGGCGAGTCACTTTTGATAATTTGCAAGTGCGTGTCAATTTGGCGGAGTCCAAAACCGCGTTTTTGGAAAAAATAACCGCAACGGCAATAGACAGACAATTGTCTTTTGACTCACTTCGTCACGGTGCGTTACTCAATGCCGTAAAAGAAGCCGGGGAAACCACGTTATACTTTTACTCCGAAGATGAAGTGCTAAAAAAACTCCCTCACCGCGCCGTGAAAAAATTTATCGGTACCCAACTGTTTCAGACGCTCCACAGAAGTCTCTATAATGATGTGTATATTTTACCCACAGAAAGAACTGGATTTATCGTTTCTCCTTTAAGCCTTGAAGATGCATTTGAAAAAACAGAAACAGCGCATGGACATTCTCAGTCCAAGATTTATCTTGGAAAATTGGCAGAACCCGTCAAACGTTTTATCGGGATGATTGGCACAAGTGCCATCACCAGTTTTGCACAGAGAAACGATCAAATCAATAATAATCCACAGATTTCGGCTTATGTAAAATTGGCAGAATTTTTAGAAACTGAGATTCTACGTGGCAAGGTTGATTTTGAAACATCGGGGTTGCAACAAGAACTGCTTTTCCAACCACTTGATAACAGCCACAAATTAGAAATGTCGGTGGTTTCAGCAATGGTGAAAGAATTAGCCCCATTAGTTCTTTGTTTACGCTATTTAGTAGAACCCAATGATTGGATTATCATTGACGAACCAGAGATGAATTTGCATCCAGCGGTGCAAATCGAGCTCATCGAATTTTTGGGAATGCTGGTGAATGCTGGTTTGCAAGTCTTAATCACTACCCACAGCCCTTACATCGTTGATCATCTTGCAAATCTTATCACCGCCGCCAAACATGAGGACAAAGATAAAATTAAGGAACTGTTTTACTTAGAACAAACTGACGCGTTTGTTTCGGGAGAGCAAGTGTCAGTTTATCTGTTTGGTGACGGTACCACAAAAGACGTTATTGATAAAGACTGGGTGATAGACTGGAGTACTTTTGATAATGTCTTTTCTGATATTTCTCGCATCTACCCTCACTTACTCCCAGCAACAAATTGATGAGTAAAATCATGTCTTTAGCAGCCTCTGATCCAGACAAGGGTTTGCTCCTTGAAACGTTACTTTTGACACCATGTTTGCTGCCTAGCAAAACCCGTTTTGATGAGAGCAACGCGTCGGTTTGGATAAAACCACAAGCGGATGAAACGATACTGTTTTTTTCCATAGATGATCAATCCAATTCTGAGTGCCAGTTACGTCAACTATTATGGGGTAATAAGGCGGGTGAAAATATTTGCGATCTGATCGTGTTTTACGCGAAAGGGAATGAGCGTGTTTTTTGTTTTGTGGAATTGAAAGACAATCTGCAAGAAGAAGATTTAAATCAAGCCATTAAACAAGTCACAAATACCTACACTCATTTTAAGCGACATTTGAGATTGAATCATCGCTATACTGCAAAAGCATTTATTTCCTCCCCAAAAAGTTCAAAACGACACCAGAAATATCAACAAGCATTATTAAATGTGTTTAAGGAACCAAGCAATATTGAATGTAATGGTAGAGCGGAGGACTTTGGTGATTTTTTAAGAGGTGTTAGTCCTTTAAATAAAGGAAAACGGAAAGGAAAAAAACGGAAAAAATGATTCTAACGGATTTTGTTGATACCTTATCAAAGTGCCAAACGCAGTAACGAGCGGAGCGAGATAACCCCGTAGGGGGAATTAACAATTAATAATTAATTGTTAATCATTAATTATTATTTTCCCCGTAGGGGTTGAATGTTAATAAGTCTGGTATTGATATAATCAAGAAAATTCAATAAGTTATACATTTAAACACTTACAATCAGAATCCTAAGTACTAACTGTTATTTGGACGGTTTCGTTTGAGGGCCATAAAATACTTTGAATGTGTTCAAATTAAAACATGGCCCCCTATCGCGCTAGATTAATCCATTGTATGACTCAGTGACTAAAAGAATACCCAGAATCCCTGGGGCGATGCCCCAGGCTATATTAATGTCGCCCCGTTGGGGCTTGCTGGATTTCCTGGGGCGATCAGAAGGCTATATTAATGTCGCCCCGTTGGGGCTTTTAAGGGCGGTGCCCTTAATCTCAATCAGAAGTTTTTATAAATCCTTGATTTCATAATAATTAATTCAACCCAATCCGCTTATTCCCCAAATCCTAAGTACTAACTGTTATTTGGGCCGTCTCATTTGAGGGCCATAAAATACTTTGAATGTGTTCAAATTAAAACATGGCCCTCTCTCGCGCTAGATTAATCCATTGTACGACTCAGTGACTAAAAAAATACCCAGAATCCCTGGGGCGATGCCAGGAGTCCAAGATTTATCTTGGACAGGAGTCCAAGATTTATCTTGGACGTCAATGGTTTTTAGATAAATATTTTCAGAGTTGAAACCTTCAAGTCTTTGGATGTGTTCAAATTAAAGCATGGCCCCCTATCGCACTAGATTAATCCATTGTATGACTCAGTGACTAAAAGAATACCCAGAATCCCTGGGGCGATGCCAGGAGTCCAAGATTTATCTTGGACAGGAGTCCAAGATTTATCTTGGACGTCAATGGTTTTTAGATAAATATTTTCAGAGTTGAAACCTTCAAGTCTTTGGATGTGTTCAAATTAAAGCATGGCCCCCTATTGCGCTAGATTAATCCATTGTACGACTCAATGGCTAAAAAAATACCCAGAATCCCTGGGGCGGTGCTCCTGGGGCGGTGCCCCAGGCTATATTAATGTCGCCCCGTTGGGGCTTGCTGGATTTCCTGGGGCGGTGCCCCAGGCTATATTAATGTCGCCCCGTTGGGGCTTAAAATCGGGCTGATGAAATAGACTGTTTAGATAAACAAGCGGTGGTAATGGGTTGTGATGGGCAAAAATATCTTGTCTCATTATGGCAATCCATCACTAACATCCACTCAAAATTTATTGAGGTACAAAAATGGGATTACTGTCTACAATACTGTTGGTTGTAGGTAGCTTTTTGTTGCTGGGGTTGCTGCTGACTATCTCTGCCATGAAAAAATTAGAGCCGAGCCAGGTACTTCTTAAAAGTTCCTTTTGGGACAAACAGTATCAGGTTTGTACGGTTTCGGCCTTTGTATTTCCTTTCATTCATCAAACCAAATTGTTCGATCTCAAAACGAAGGAAATAGTGATTGAGCGAGTGGAGCAAGAAAGCCTTCGTTGTAAAGATGGTGTTCGTGTCGAAATTAAAATTGTGTTTAAGGTTGGTGTGAATAACACGAACAATGATCTTCTCTGGGTGGCAGAAAAGTTAGGATGTAAAGAAACTTTCAAGAATAAATCGGTTGAAAACTACTTAAAAAGTGGCTTACTGACGGCCCTTAAGTCAGTTATACAAAGTATCGAGATTGAAAAAATCAACGATAATGATGATCAAATCAAGGAAGATATATTAAAGCGATTAGCACCAAACGGAGAACTTGTTGAAAAAACTCAAGAAGTCATCTTTAACGGATATCGAATAGGTGAAGTGTCAATCGAACAGCTCCGCCAGTTACCTCTTGACGCACATGATCCTAAAAATACCGAGGATTCAAAGGGAATAAGAAAAATAGAAAAACTCAGTAAAGTTCAGGAAAAAGAGCTAGCTATTGAAAAGCTGAAAATAGCAGACGAACTTAAAAATAAGGAACATGAATTCGGCCTTGAAGACAAGAAGAGGGAGGACAAACGTAAAAATCAGAAACATGAATTCGATCTTGAAGACAAGACGAAGGAGGACGAACGTAAAAAGAAGGAACATGAAATCGACCTTGAAAACAAGAGGAGGGATGAAGCTCGTAAACAGGAGGAAGATCGATTAGCAGAAGAACGTAAAAAGACGGAACTTGAAATCTACCTTGAAAACAAGAGGAGGGAGGAAAATCGTCAACAGGAGGAATATAATCTAAGCCAAAAAGGCTATGAGAGGGAGCTCGCACTGAAAGAATGGGAGCATCAAGAAGAACTTAAAGAAAAGGCCAGAGAGCAAGAACGTCAAGAAGCGGAAAATCAGGATCGTCTCAAAGACAAGGAAAGAGAAGAACAAATCAGAAAGAAAGATCATCAGCAAAACCTTGATAAGGAGAAAAGGGAGCTAGAACTGGCAGAAGAAAAACAGAAGACAATGGAATTAGCAACCAATGTTGCACTACAAGAGGAGGAAAAAAATAAAGCGGTTGTAAAGGCAAAAAATGCCACCGAAATACAAGAAGCCGATGGGAAAAAAGAAATTGAGGGCATTAAGTCCGAGATAGAGGCCCAACAACAACTTTCATCAATTAAGGCGGAAGTAGAAGGAGATATCTATAGGATTAGAGAAGTCGCAAAAGCAAAACAAGAGGCGGCTGAACAGAATGGCGTAGTAGCGGAACAAGACGCTCAGGCTTTGATGAAAACAGGTTTAGCTAAAGCTAATGTCATGAAGGCTCAAGTTGAGGCCGAAAATGCCATCAGCCAGCAAAGAATTAATGCTCAAATTGTTCAGGAATTTATTCCGGTGTTGCCGCAGATCGTTAAAAGCCTCATGTTACCTGCCGAAAAAATCGACAGTATTAAGTTTCTCAATATTAATGGCATGGAAGGTTTGACGCCAGCCCAACCGATCAGCGGCGGTGAGATTCCTCAAACCGCCAATACACCTTTCAACTCGCTGTTGAATGTCATTATGAACGTTGGCGTCTTTTTGCCGGTGATGAAAGAAGTGGTTGCGACTTTGAAACAGGATAATAATCATAAGGATATCCTAGAGTTAGTCAAAGAGGTACCCGGTGGAAAAGCTTTTTTGGACTTCATTGAACGTTCTGAAGGTTTGTCTAAAACCAAGACAAAACCTGAAGTGATTCAAGATGATTATCCCGAATAAACTAGTGCAATAAAGCGGAAGTTTCGAGACCATTTCAGCCAACAGCTAAAGCAGTTGTCTGAAAGCTTAAGTACCCTAAAGGGCACTGGAATTCAGTCGGCTTTAAGCTCCTACCGCTATTAGCCATGAGCCCCCACTGGCTAATGGTCTGAGGATTGGAGCGATCCTGCACTAGCAAACTTCCGATTCATGCCACTCGATGATCAAGTTTTCCACTATCGCCATGAGCGGTTCCTCTGCGCTCAGAGCTCAAGTACCCTAAAGGGCACTACGAAAACTAAACCTAGGTTAGTCTGCTTTAGCAGACTTGAGCTTTGAGCCTGGGGATTGATCCCCAGGCGGGCGAGATTTCGTATAGGGTAATCCTAATAACTCGGCCGCATAATCTCTAACCATTTCATCTTCATCGTCTTTTAACCGTTGAGCTGTTTCTATCGCTAAATTCGGATCGATTCGGTGTAATTCCTCTATTGCCGTCGCTCTAACTTGATAGTCAGCGTCATAAGTACCAGCAACGAGCGCCGCTTTCGCAATCTCAGGATTGAGTTTGACCAATCCTAACAGTGCTTCTCTACGAACATCTTCTTCTTCATCTAACACACCAACGCGAAGTAAGGCAGCAATCACCTTCATAGTCGGGTTCTCCAATGCCACTAAATTCGCAATGGCGGCCAAACGCGAATAACAGGGTATGAGGTATTCTGGTATGACATGACCATTTTGACTGAGGGTTCGATATTGATAACCTACCAAATAGTCTATTTCTCTATCCACATCCATCTTAATTATTCTCCTTAAAATGTCCTCGTTTCAACCTATTTTTTTGCGCTTTTTCAGTGGCGGTTTGTTGTACAAAGGCTCTTGCGGCCTCGTGCCACTCTTTAACACCCACATATTGGCTTGTGCATCTACTTGAACAAATTCGTATTTTCGCTTCTCCCGTTGGCGTTCCGTGAACAAACCGGGTTATGCGCCAATTTGATGGTGTGCCTACTGGCGCATAAAGTGTTGCTGTGTGCAAACGTGCTTCAAACGTATGCTTTCTACCATGTATTAGAACAGTCCATTTATATTTAATTTGTCGATAGCCGCTACTTTTGATTTGCTCTTGACGTGTTGCATGAGCCGGTATGAAGATTGGCGCATTCTCAGTTTCCTTTGTCAATTCAAAATAACTCTGGTTTATATTGTCAATCTCTTGTTTATCAATGACGCGGTTTTTTTCACCACCAGACGTTTCATTAGGCATGTTGTTTTTTTTCGTAGGTGGGCAAGCGAGCAGCAAGGACTTAAAAAATACCTATATATTTTCAGAAAAATCATTTCAAAACAGCCAACAGCTAAAGCAGTTGTCTGAAAGCTCAAGTCCCCTAAAGGGGACTAAATAATTATCTGAATATCTATAGTTAGGCAAACGTTTTTCGGAGAAAAACTTCAGCTCTTCTCGCATAGAACGAATCTGTTCCCTAATAGAGGTTTTCTGTTTTATACGAATGTACTTTAAAAATGCGAATTAAGGGTTAAATTGAATCTTATAAATTCTTGTAAGTGGAAAAATAAACGCGCTTTGACGCAAGAGACATCAACATAAGCGCGGCGCTTGCATGCGTCACTTGCGTGCGTTATTTTCAAAAACGCGCTTTGACGCGCTTTGACGCAAGAGATATTTTCTGGTTATTTAGACTACCTGATTTAGGGGCCATAAAATGTTACGTCGGCAAAAGTACAGCGAAGCGAAACTTTTGCCGACGTGAATGGTTTCAAATTGAGTTATGGCCCCCAATTGCGCCTAATTAGCCATACTTTTTGTAGGTGTTTTATTACAACGAGAGCATCTCGATTGAATGGGCTATAAAATAAACGCGCTTTGACGCGCTTATTGCTAAGAGATATTCACATAAGCTTGCGAAGAAATCCGAAGAAATCCGATTTTTTTGAAAAATCGGATTTCTGAATTCTTAATTACTTCTATAACTTCTCAATCAGAAGTTTTTATAAATCCTTGATTTCATAATAATTAATTCAACCCTTAATTCGCATTAAAAGGGTGAAAATAAAAATTGATCCGTTTGGTTTAGAAAAACCGTATTTTTATTGACTTTACTTTCAATCCGAAAATGAAGTCGATAAAACATCCGTTTATTTCGCGTATCCGTTGTACTATCAGTTTCCCGTCTTTGCATCTATAACTCCAAGTGATAGAGTTTTTTGTTGAGCAGTTTCCAGTGTTTTTCCAATTCAGCGAGTTTTTTTGTCAATTTTGACGCGAGTAGTTCAGCGATTTTATTTGTCAAATCAGAATGTTGTTGATTGAGCAATTCCAACGGTTTTTCCAGTTCAGCAATTTGCGTTTCCAGCCTTGAAATGAGTTCACCATCGTGCTGTTTTTTAAGTTCAGCGATTTGAGTTTTCAAGTCATAATGTTGTTGATTGAGCCGTTATAACTGTTTTTCCAGTTCAGCGAGTTGCTTTTCCAACTTTGAACTGAGTTCTCCATAGAACGGGTTTTTAAGTTCAGCGATTTTCTGTTTCAAATCAGAATGCTTTTGATTGAACAGCTCCCACTGTTTTTATAGTTCAGCAATTTGCTTTTCCGGCCTTGAAATTAGTTCGTCATCGTGCTGTTTTTCAAGTTCAGCGATTTGAGTTTTCAACTCATAATGTTGTTGATTAAGCAATTCTAACTGTTTTTCCAGTTCAGCGATTTACTTTTCCAACAGTAAAGTCCTCACCACTTCTTTACTTTTGACAAGGCGAAAACCAACATCACTGTGTTTGTACTTAGAATCTATACCTCGACGGACAGTGATTCGTAACCGGTAGTCACCACAATTCCAACTACCACCCCGTAGGACACGTTTATTACCTTCAGTGGGGCCTTGTGGATTGTTTTGTGGTTCGCCGTTATAAGATGCATACCTATCTATGCACCATTCCCATACGTTGCCACTCATATCAAACAGATTAAGTTCATTGGCTGTTTTTTTACCAACCATATAGGTTTGAGAACGGGCATTTTTCTCATACCAAGCGACATCCTTGGCTTGGTTGCTCCCACTATATTTATAGACTCTCTTCTTCTTTCCACCTATGGCTGAAAATTCCCATTCAGCCTCCGTAGGCAGTCGGCCATTTTTCCATTCACAATAGGCTTTAGCCTCTTCCCAACTGACATTAAGGATGGGATGATCGCTCCGCCAGCCCCATGAAGGCTTCTTTGGCATGGGTTTACCTGTTTCATCACAAAAAAGCCTATATTGTTTGACGGTAATTGGGTATTGACTGATATAAAAGTCAGAGAGTGTGACTTCATGGACGGGTTTTTCGCTATCAGGTCCATTATCACTGCCCATTTGAAAACTAGCACCTTCAACATGGACCAAATCATCAGGTAATTCGATTTCGGAGGTTATCGGTTTTTCAAGATTATTTGGCATATTATTCCCATTGAGTTTGAATAAATTTTTAAAAAAATCGGATTTCTAAGGATTTCTAAATCAGTTACCGCCCGCTTGCTTCCGTTCTCTATTCGCTCGGATGGTATCTTCATACCTCTGTCTCCATATAGGATTGTCTTTTTGTTTTTCATGCACTATAAATGGGGGATCGGGTACGGGATCACTGCCCGGCCCGTCAATTGCTCTTTGATTTTTTGCTTCGAGAATAAAATCATAAGGCCCTTTACTTGATATAAGTTTAACAAAAATAGGGGCCGTTTCAATGGTGAAAAAAAGCAGTGTGATGAATAGATAAGCGAACCAAAGAGTATCGTTTTTAGTGGTTAATTCTCCAAGTGCTTCTAATCTTGCAGCAAGGCCATCATATTTTCCCATATTTTTCCATTTCTGTTTCAAATCGTTAATTTCATTCTCTTCTGAAGAATGTAACTTTTTTATCTTTGAATTGAATGACTTCTCTGATTCTTCTTTATTTTTTCGCAAAGAAGCAATAGCCTGTTCAAGTGCCTTAATTTTCTGTTCAAGTCTATTAACTTCTTTTTCTGCCTTCTCTACCAGAGATTGCTTATATTTACACACTGAACCACATCCCTTCTTTTTTGTATTGCTCTTGCCTTCCATTTCGTATGTAACATCTTGTCGAAGCTTATGCAACCTATCTTTTTCTTTTGATAATTTTGATTCCAGTTCATTACTTTCCTTCGTTAGATTATCGATTTTCACAGTAATCGCATTTATAGCCGGTTGAAACCTTCTTGTAATAGCATCTTCTTGTGCTTTGTATTTCTTCCTAATAATCTCTTCTTGAGATATAATTAAAATTTGTCCCTTTAAAATTAATTCCGCATTAATTTCAGTTTCAAACAGTTTCAATTCCAATGGTGTGGATATAACGATTGCAAGCAATATAGCCAGTGCCAGTCGTGGAATGGCTAAATTAAAATATGACCAAAAATTTCCCTGTTTAACCATACTAGACACAATATATCTGTCTAAATTAAAAATAAATAACCCCCAAATCATTCCCAAAAGTATGGCAGGAAGAAAAGCATATTCCCCCGAATGAAAAACAAAATAAAGTGCATATCCACCGGAGAGCATTGCAAACAATCCTGTAAAAAAAACAGTCCCACCAATGCCCTCATACTTGGCCATTTCTGGTGTAGGACACTGTTCGAGTATGTTTTTATCCGCACCTGAGCAAAAAATGAGAAAATCTCTCATGGCAATTAGAGCTCCTTTTCAAGGCAAGCATGTAGTAAAGCAAGGTAAACCAATAAACCAAAAAAAATAGATTTTTTCATGATACCTGGGGCGGTGCCCCCAATGCCATTAAGTTAAGCTTTTTCGTGAGGGCAACCACAAGGGATTGCCCCTACGAACCGTCATGTTATGTAGGGGCAATCCTTTATGGTTGCCCTTAACTTAATGGCATTGGGGCGGTGCCCCAGGCTTTATTAATCTCGCCCCGTTGGGGCTTTCCTGGGGCGGTGCCCCAGGCTTTATTAATCTCGCCCCGTTGGGGCTTTCCTGGGGCGGTGCCCCAGGCTTTATTAATCTCGCCCCGTTGGGGCTTTCCTGTCTGGGGCGTTGCCCCAGGCTATATTAATCTTGGACGCCTGCCAAACTCAAGTTTGGACACAGATTGGGGCGCGTATGATAAAGACTTCTTCATCTCGATGCCAGTATCAAAATTGTCGCATGTCATCTGTATTCCTGCTACAAAGCTGTAACAGTCTTTTTTAATCAATCACTTAGATAAGGAATTTGTTATACTAATTATTAAATTTAAAATCCTTTACACAGTTATCAGTGAAAAGTTTAAGTAATCAGGAGTCCAAACTTTAGTTTGGCAGTGCCAGAGAATGTTTGACAGTGCCAAGTTAAAATGTTACCCGTCAATAGAACATTGATAAAGTACTAGTACAGGAAAGCGGAAATCAAAAGACCACCCGGCAGGGATGGTAGCGAAAGCCTCATGGCGGGTGGTATGAGGATTTTTGTTCTCCGGTACTTGGGCCTTATGGCATAATGGCTCAACGGATTTCAACTCATGGCCCTCTCTGCTTCAGGCTTTGAATTGTCGTTTACGGAATTTGTAGTAGCCGATTCATCCAATGCCGACTAGTGGCTTTCCTTCAGCTACAAACGAGATTCGGCCAGACTGATGGCCGTCAATTGTGGGCCTTATGGCATAATGGCTCAACGGATTTCAACTCATGGCCCTCTCTGCTTCAGGCTTTGAATTGTCGTTTACGGAGTTTGTAGTCGGCTTGTAATCAAATAACTTTGTAGTCGGCTTGTAATCGCCCACCGTCTAGTGGCTAAAGCCACTACTACAAACGGCGGAAATACTCACACCACCCGGCCTAGTACTAATGGGTGGTATGAAGATTTCCGCCTTCTTGCACTAGCCCCTTCGATTTGGACTGAGGTTGCCAAACTCCGTGCAAGCTTCGCTAAGGAGCCCTACTCGTTCTTCGGCCGGCAAATTGGCATACCAGAGTAAGGCCCATTCGTGGGGCGCAATAGTACTGCGATTGAGCATCCCGGTGCGTAAATCAGTCAGCACGCCCGCTTTGCCACTGTCTGGTGCGGGGAGCGCGTAACTGCGAATAATATGTAATGTCTTACTGGTAGCGATGGGTTCTGTGTTTAATGGGTTTAGGCTGACTTGAATCGGTAGCGCGTTTTCGTTGGGTAGATGGAATAAATGAATGCCCTCTTCGCCGCGCAATAACGTTTGTAAACGTGGGCCCTTGATTTGTAGGTGACGAAAGCCTGGCGTTGTCAGTGACAGGCGCGTGGTTTCTATCCCTATAAGAGCCAATGCTTTTTCGTAGGCCGTCACTAGATAATCTAATTCCGTTTCACCGCTACCATGTACTCGCGAATGCAATATCAATTTCAAGTCTTCTTGCTGATTTAATTCTGTGCCTCGACAGAAAAACCCTAACAAGGTGGCATTCATTAATAAATTCAACCATTTACTGTTTGAGTCCCGAATCAATCTCGGCGCAACCACATACATTTCTTCTAAAAAGTCACGAATGTCTTGATGGGCATAAAAATCTGCGCTGTTAAGGTATTGTTCTTTAGACCAACCAAACTGAAAAAGTGCTGATTGTGTCGCGGCGGCAAAACTGGCCTCATCTGGATCACGCGCCGTTTCTATTGCCCAGAGAATTTCATCTAATTCTTCTTTTATTTCAAAAACTTCTTCTTGCATCGTCAAAAGCAACCGTACCTTGTCGGTAGTCGCGCTCAAGTCAACAGCTTGTATATCCCGTAAGCCATAAAGCCGCTCCCGCAACTCAGTGACAAATTCGAGCAGACGGCTGACGCTTTCGTAAGTCAGTAATTGCGTCAGTTGTGTTGTTGCGCCGATTGAAGGTGGCGTCGGGAGCAGGGCGGTAATGCGGGGCTGTAAACGCTCGTTTTCCCAAAGAATATCTAAAATAATGGGTTGCGTGGCGTTAAGATTGACTAACTGCGTCGCCGCTAAGGCCGTTAAGTCGCGCTCAATCGCGCGTTTGAGGGCGCGTCCTCCCAAGACGGCATCAAAGCCCCGTTGCGCGACTTCCACCAACGCCTGTTCGGAAATATTCAGAATGGTTGCCCGTCGCACAAAGCCATCGCGTTGTAATAAATCGTCCAATTGCAGGCGGGTGATGGCGACTGCATCTTGTAATTCTAATGATTTGAACACCACCATGCGGTCAATACGATTCAGTAATTCTGGGCGAAAAAAGTCTTCAACGGCGGCGCGATAGCCGCTGGCTTGGTTTTGCGCGTCTCTTTCCACAAAACCGACATGGCGGCTGGCTTGTTCGGCCCCTAAATTGGAGGTTAATATAATAAGCGTATTGGTAAAATCAGTGGTGCGCCCCAACGCATCGGTGAGTCGCCCTTCGCCCAGCACTTGCAATAGTAAATCATGTATCGCCGGGTGGGCTTTTTCGATTTCATCTAGCAGCAGAACACAAAAAGGCTGATGACGTACTTGTGTTGTCAACAAGCCTTCGGGACGCGCCCAACTTCCAATCAATCGCCCAACATCAACCTCAGTCACAAATTCGTTCATGTCTAGCCGTATCAGTTGCGATTCATCAGTGAATAAATAACGAGTTAACACCTTGGCCGCTTGTGTTTTACCAACACCAGTGGGGCCGATGAAAAGCATAGTCGCCATAGGCTTTTTAGGGTCTTGTAGGCCGGCCTTGACAGTTTGTATCACATCGGCTAGACAATTAACGGCCTTTGGTTGACCAACCAGTTGGGCCGATAGGGCCTTAAGAACGGTTTCTTTGCGTAAAGTTTTTTGGCGATCAAGTAAAGCGCTACTCATGCGACTGATTTCGCCAATTGCCGCTTCAATTTGCGCGATACCAATCGCGCTATGACGATGTTTAGCGGCAAGCCGCTCAATAAAACCCACCACATTGCCGGGCATGGCAGTGTTTCGCAGCAAAGAATGCGTTAAGGCAAACACACGCTCTATCGCCTCATTCTCAATTTCACACTCATGCACTTGTTCCAAACGTGCCCGCTCCAAGAGTGTGATACGGGCGGTATCTGCCACGCTCGGTTCATCAAGGCGAAACACTTGACATAAATCGGTAAACCGGCGATCCGTTTCCATCACCACATTCCACTCTTCGGGGCTGGCTTCGGCAACGAAGGTGAGGGCGCGTTGTTCCAAATAAGGCTTTAGCACATCGCTGAGCGTTAGCGAATTTTGGGCACTTTTACCGACACGAAAAAGCGCGACCAAATTATCGACAAATAAGCGCGGACGGGTATGAGATGGTCGTTTCTGGTTGCCCTTGATGATATATTCTAAAATAGACTCAAACCGCCGCTGCCATTGGCCCACAATGCTCATGCCGGCAATCACGCGGTTAGGGTCAATATGCCAAATGGTTGCGGCACGAGACTTGGACTGGTTTTCCTGTTCCTGAAGATAACGGTAAAAAGTTTCATGCAGCAACGTCGTGCGCCCACACCCGGGCGGCCCGACGATAACCACTGCCGTATTCAAAGGCCCGAAAAGCAGTTTGCCGAGTCTTTCCACGGCATCGTCACGCAACGCGGCCCGTTGTAGCCGGTTAGGATAGTCGTCGCGCCAATTGGAACCGACGCGAGCCAGTTCTGTGGCCCCAGAAAAATTTTGCCCAAGGCCGGCCAACGAGGCAAATAAAGCATTTCCTTGATTTTCAAACGGAAATTTAGCAAGTTTCACGCTGACTTGCATAGAAACGGTCGTCACAAACTCTGTGCCGCTGGCGTAGTAGTCGTTGGGAGAAAACCCGCTAGGGTTTTTTTTGCGCCGCTCCTGCAAGCGATCATGCACAAAATTCGTCAATTGCTCGCCAAAATTGCCATGTTCAAAGAGGTTTTTACTTTCAATCGCAAAGAAATTATCAAAGCCGGGCAAGCATAAGATTTGATGAGCTTTCAGAGAAAAACGCACGACGGCAAAATCGCCAAAAACCATATAAGGCCCAAGGGCAAAACAAAGTTTTTTCAGTTCAAACTTGAGTTTGGGATTAAAGGCAAACCACAATAATTCATCAATTGTCCCGCGCTCCGTTTCAAAGCTACGAAACCGTCGGCGCACCTCTTTGATGAGTAAATCTACCGCATCACGAAAGCGTTTGGCGGTGCTGCTAGGACTCTCTAAAAATAAGGGGCGCAGATGATAGCCTTCTTTTGAAGGAGTGACTAGGACTGGGAATTCTAGGGGAACAGACGGCATGAATGTTTTTGAGAGAAATTTCTGATTGTAACGGATTTTGGGGAGAGTATTGATGGGGCGATGAAAATTGTGAATTGTGAATTGTGAATGATGAATGATGAATGGTGAATGATGAATGATGAATTGTGAATGGTGAATGATGAATGATGAATGATGAATTGTGAATTGTGAATTGTGAATTGTGAATTGTGAATGGTGAATTGTGAATTGTGAATTGTGAATTGTGAATTGTGACGAGAACGAAGAGAACGAAGTAAAAGAACCGAAGGATCGCGAAGCTAATTGTGAACCGAAGGATCGCGAAGCTAATTGTGAACCGAAGGATCGCGAAGCTAATTGTTAATGAAAATAAGGTAATTGTTAATGAAAATAGGGTTATTTAATTGACTATTTTTACATATCTTTTTTAAAGGCGGAATAAAAATGGGTTTGTGGTGGCTCAAAGAACTTGAGTCAACCACCACCTCAAGGTATTATAAACATTCATTTATTTAAAATCCGATGTCTTTGAGACATCGGATTTTTAAAAAGTTATTCGCTAGAACACCCCCCATTTCATTAGTTGCGGTGGGTGTGTTCTAGCCTCAAATCGTTGGCTAAGTATACTGCAAACGGCTATAATTTGCTAAAAATCCGATGTCTTTGAGACATCGGATTTTTTAAAAAGCAACCTCACCCACAAAAAAAAAACCTCTGAGGTTTTGAAAACCCCAGAGGTTTTTAATTGAAAAAAAAACCAAGTTTCCTAGAGAAACTTGGTTTATTGATATCCACATCAACCAAGTTTCTAAGAGAAACTTGGTTTCTTGATTTCCAAATTTACACGTCAGTCTGCGTTTTAGGTGTTGTCGCCGTCCTTTGGCTTAATTCGTCTCTGAGTTAGTCGTCTCTGAGTTAGTCGTCTCTGAGTTAGTCGTCTCTGAGTTAGTCGTCTCTGAGTTAGTCGTCTCTGAGTTAGTCGTCTCTGAGTTAGTCGTCTCTGAGTTAGTCGTCTCTGGGTTAGTCGTCTCTGAGTTAGTCGTCTCTGGGTTAGTCGGCTCTGGGTTAGTCGTCTCTGAGTTAGTCGTCTCTGAGTTAGTCGTCTCTGGGTTAGTCGTGGCTTTATCCTCTTCGTCGTCACTCCACAACCAATAAACGGCACCCCCAGCGGCCGCTGCCACAACAATAGGGGCGGCAATCAGCGCCGCGGCACCCACTATCGCACCGCCACCAATGGCACCCCCAATGGTTGCTAAACCCGCTGTGCTGGCACCGGCCACTCCGATAGCAGCAAGGGAACCGGCTGTCCCAACAGCCGCACCGGTGTATGTGCTAAATCTGGCTGCCTCACACGCATCCACCGTTTTATCTTTTTTGCACTTTTCTTCGTTGAAGAGTTGATCATTCATCACAGCTGCCGTTCCGACTCCAGCAGCAAGGCCCACAACCGGACTCACAACGGCCGCAGCAGCGGCCGTCCCGACAGCACCGGCAGCGACGGCCGCGGCCGTTCCTTCAACAGCCGCCTTAGCAGCACCGCCTGCAACGACACCCGCCGTAACCGGATCAACGGCATTGGCCGAATGAATGCAAGACATAGACACAGCGATTGTGCCAACGATTAACAGTTTTTTCATAACTAAAAACTCCTTAATTGGATTATTTTGAAACCTTAGATAGCAATTCTATTGACAACTATTGACATGTCAACAAATGAGTCAACACTATTAATAGAAGTGAATACTACGCAAAAGTTTCCGTTGCGGAATTAAGCGTAGTAGGGAGTATCTGCCCTTTATCTCCTCGCCTAATGAAAGCTTGGAGTTACTTATTAAAATAAGCTAAGTTGTTAATCCAGAAGAACATACCGCAATTCTGTTTATAAATCCGAACACGGGAACGATCAACCCATTATCCCCTCGCTTTAGCTAAGGGTAACATTGCTTGAACCCATTTTTTTTTAACGTGGAAGGCTAACCACTCTCAATTCTTATTAAAGAATACTTGA